>Ga0193955_1000011_pt1 | contig 129156 bp, 130 predicted proteins | sample BB_6_MG_FD_140343 | JGI IMG/M metagenome (GOLD analysis project Ga0193955, IMG submission 140343) | Microbial mat bacterial communities from the Broadkill River, Lewes, Delaware, United States - BB_6_MG | ecosystem: Environmental > Aquatic > Freshwater > River > Microbial mats | place: USA... | reverse complement strand
TATCCTTTCATTTTTACTATTTAGATATTTTGACATTACAAAACCTTCGATCATTGGAAGACTTGACCGTGAAGCAAAAGGCGGTGTTGGGGTTATGGCTGATGACATCGTAGCAGGTTTCGCGGCGGGTATTTTAAGTGCAGTGATTTGGCAAGGTATTTTAAAACTTATCTAAGACAGAGTACTGTACTTTAAACTTATTTTTAACTTAATTTATATATTATTCTACAAACTAAATTAATTTTCACTAAAAATAATTAATTTAAGGATGAGATATGGTAAAGCCAATACCAAAAGATGTAGAGATTAAATTAGATCCAAAAAAATATATTGTATCTCAAACAGACCAAAAAGGTATAATCGAGTATGGAAATGACTACTTTGTAGAGATATCTAAATACTCAGAAAGAGAACTTATAGGTCAACCACACAACATTATCCGTCACCCTGATATGCCAAAGATAATATTTAAAATGATGTGGGACAGACTAAAAAAGGGTGAAAACATAATGGCAGTGGTAAAAAACCTAGCCAAAGATGGAAGCTATTACTGGGTAATCACAGAGTTTGAACCTAGACGTGACAAAACATCAAACCAGATCATATCTTATACAGCTTTCAGACGTGCTGCATCTCAAGAAGCCATAGATACTATGAGTGTAATTTATAAGAAACTAGTTGAATTAGAAAAAACTGGCGGTATGGAAGCTAGTGAAAAATATATCAAAGAACTATTAGACGATAAGAGTATGACTTATGATGAATATGTATGTTCACTCATCGGAAATAAAAATATGTTTCAAACATTTTTCAAAAGTATGAAAAACATGTTTGCTAACTAATTTTTAAGATACCCAAATAACGCAAAAATATGCGTTATTTTACACAAACATAGGGTCGTCTGTCGGTTCTATCTCTTCATAATCATTTATTATCTGCTCAAACATTTTCATAGTTTTATTTGCTTTTTCAATATGCCCTTTAAAAATTTCTTTTGAAGTAGGAAATGCTTCGCTAAGCTCTTGATATATCAATATACGACCGTTTATATGCTTATTTACCTCTGAAAATGCATCTTCAAGATACTTTCTTTTTGTTGTATGGCGAAACAGTGATCTAACCATTTTAGTACGCTCTTTAATAGGTATAGATTCATCTATAGCCTCTGCTACCCTTTTAATATCCAATCGAGACAGATACACTCCACTTACAGCAGGTGCTAATAACTTAGATGTTAAAGCATCAACAAACTGTGGTACAGGTTCTTCATCCTCTTTATCACCTGCATCAGGGTTTTGGTTCTCTTGCATGTTGTCTTCTGGGTTTAGTGAACATTTATCTTTTACAAACTTGTCAAATTCTGCTTTTAAATCATTTAAATCATGGTGGTTCATTTTATATTTCCTTTATATTTTTTATTCTTTGATATACGGCTTTTGTCAAACTATCCAACATATCATCATATGAGATATATTTTTTATCTAACTCTGCACATCTTTGTTTTAAAGCTGAGAACTGTTTTGAATTTTTCATATCAAAGTTAAATCCTGAGAGCTTCTCTACCATAGAAAGGTTCCCAAGATCTGAAAAATCAAGTACGGCATCATATGAAGAGAGATCAATACTCATACCATCAGCTATACGGTTCATGTCAGCATCTATAAGTTCGACTTCTTTAGTAAAAGCCATTAACTCTTCTAAATTCTCACTAAAGTAACTAACCTCGAATCCGCAAGAGAGAAACGAAAATGCTTTTGCATAATGGTTAGTACCTATTATAGCTACACGTCTAATATTCATATCTTTTAAAAGTTCTGTTAAAACTCTTATAGAAAAGATATCACCCTCTAAACTTTCACCTTTACGGAATATGATGTCACACATACCGCTTCTCTTGGCAATGCTTGAAGCCTCATCCATTATTTCCAGGACTTCGTCTACATATTCGCTAGATATCACTGCACCGTTTACATGTGACTTTTTCATATTTGCCACTGTAAAGTACAGATCATCCTCACGTATATTCATCGGTATCATCATAGCATCAAATCCATCAGCCTTATAAAGCTTATTGCTTAGTGCTGAGAACCTGCTAACGCCTGCATGTTCACCAATATATCCAAAAAGTTTAGTCTCTTTAGATATTTGGTTATCGTTATTCATCATAAATCAATACTCCTCATCTATTCCCCAAAGCTCTCTAGCCTCTTCCTCTTCTGCCTTACATCTATAGCAAAGTTTAGTATCTGGATCATTAGTACTAAATACTACATTACATTCATTACATCTTTTAACATTAAAATTTATTAGATTAACTATACTAGGCTCAAAGAACTCTTTTATATTATATGATGGGCTCATAGTAATAGCATTAGGCTCACATACGTCATGACATATATTACATTTTATACACACAAATGGATCAAAATCAATTTTAGAATTTTTCACATCACTGCTAAGTGCGCCTGTTGGACAAACTCTATAACACATTTGACAAGCTGTACATGTATCAACATCTAGTAGTTTGGAAGATGTAAATGTAACCTCTGTGGCATCTACTACATGATACTGACTTGGCTTTTCAACTCTTTTAATAGCCGTAAAAAAAAGTTTTCTTTTAGTAGGAATTGTCTTTTTTCTAAGAAGTGCTATATCTGTTTTGGCTAAAGTATGCTCACTTAACTCATCTGTTGCTTTTTTTATCTCATTTTCAAAGTCTTTATGAACCCTGCCGACAGTTTTTAGATTTGCCAGACGGAAAAAGTCACGTCTTGATGACTCGTTTTTGCTCTGAGACGGTTCATACTTAATTTTTTCAAGTTTGATATTAGCTTCATTTTCCATAGCTTCAAGCAGGTATGAAGCCTCTTCAGCATTCTCTATTATTTTGTCTTTACATGTATTTGCTATTTCACACTCATCACAATGTCCCATATCAAACACTATATCTTTTTTCATAACTGCTATTGATATAAGGTTTTCAACATTTATTGCAGCTATACACGGTACGTTCTTTCTACATGAGATCAGATTCTCTTTATCTTCTAAAAAATCAAAGAAAAACTCGTGTGATCTAAAGTCGTCTAAACTAAGTGCTTCATTTGGACATACTGCATCACAGGCTCCACAGCCAACACATAAAGAGTGATTAATAGCAGGAATAGGATTTGAGTCAACGAAAGCTATTGCATCTGTAGGACAAATAACTTCACAATTATTACACTCTGATTCTACGCTTAATGAGCGTACGCATGAGCCTGCACTTAGATTGATCATATTATTATTTTTTCAACTCTTCTGTCAGGTATTCGTTATCACTTAAAATAAACTCTAATGTAAGGTCAGCTGCATCATAGTAAAGCGGTGTACGAGCTTCATATTTTAAGTTTATCAAATACATCGGTGCCCAGTTAATAAGGTGCTTGTTTAAAAACTCACGTTGCACCTCTTTTAACTCATCTGCAGCTTTTTTATCATCTGCCTCAAGTGCTTTTAACTCTGCACTAGCTAAATGATGCATAAACTCTAACTCAACACCGATATGGTCAGCTGAAACTGCACGTGCTTTTTCAAAATCAACCATGAAATCATAAGCACTGTACATATCCGTAACAGGATTAGCACCACCGGTTTCAACCATTTGGTCATCTCTTGTATAAAAAGTCTCGTAAGGAATAAGGTGTAATACTGAAAGGTTAACAAAGTCAGGGTTTAAAACTTCATCTAACAGTTTTTTATCATCTATCTCTTTTAGAGCACTCCAATCTTTGAAAGTTGGGAAAAACTCTAAAATATTTTCATCGTTTTTGATGGTTCTTAAAAGCTCTAGATCAAGTTCTTGCAGTAAGACCCTTGATAACAGTGCGTATATATTTACTCTTGCTTGTGTTTCTTGCATAAAAAATCTTTATATTAAATTTCAAAGGGAATAATTCTATCAAAAATTACTGAAAGTATTGTTAGTTGAAGGATTTATTAATATTTTATATTTTACTAGTTAAAATCTGTACTCATTTATAAACATTAATTTATATATTATGTTGTATAGTTATGTCCCAAATTAAACAGGAGGGTATGTGTCAATTACAAAAAATCAACTTAAGCCAGATATTCATTTAAATATAGCAACTTATCATATTTATGGGGAAATGAATAGCTCTAGCGTTGATGAACTTCTTAATAGAATTGAAAATCATTTATACATATTAAGGGGTATGCACATACAGGGACTGTTGTTTTCGTTTCAAAATGTAACAAAGATAGATAAAAATGCTTTAAGAGACCTGATTGACGGATTTGGAGTATTTCATGTAAAAATGCGTTCACGTATTGGTTTTACAGACTATTCTGACAAAATGTATAAAGCATTGCGCATGTTAATAATATCCACTCCTTTAGGACTGTATAGAAATGTGGAGATCATGAGTCTTGCTGTTGGAACAAGTAATATATCTTCAGATGCAGGTGTACTAGTTTATTCGGATAATGTTGATGAGAGACAGTTAATAGCATCTACACTTATAGGAAACGACTATTTTGTTGTGATGGCAATCTCAAATAAAGACTTGCTGCACAAAGCTAAGAACCGAGAAAGATACGACCGTATAGTACACAACAGTTACTTTTCAAACATACACGAAGATGTAGCCATAAGTTTTACAAACAATATCTTTATTTACGAGTTTCAAGGTACATTAGATGGGACACTCTCTTCACGTATAGATATTGATGATTTCAGGTACAGATTATCTCTTGGCTATACGGTAATTGTCTTTGATTTTACAAGTATCTATCACATGAATTTAAAAGCTGCATATTTTCTAATAGAGTTAGAACAAATTGCTTCTTCATATGACGCACTTGTATGCTGTATAGGTCTTAGTGAGCACAAACTTGATCCAAACGCATCTTCTACTTTAGATAAAGGTAAGATCTGGATATTTGATGATCTTAGCCATGTAGCTGAAGATGAAGAGGTTATACAAAAAACGGAAGCAAGACTACCTAGATACAGTACTGGTATATCTAAAAAACTTCTAGAGTTAACACCTTTTTTCCTTTCATCTTCTATTCAAACACTTAATCTTTATGAGTTAAAAAACCCCCAAAAATCAGCCCCTAAACAAGTAGGTATGAGAGAGTTGATAAGTATAAAACCTATCGTTGTTACACATATAAGTTTTTCAGGAGATTTTGAGGGTGAGTTTTTCTTTTTATTTAGAAAAGAGAGTGCCAAAACTCTAGTAGATAATATTTTGTACGGTGTTGATAAATATACGATCGAAGACTTCTTAGATGCTATGAGTGAGTTTGTAAATGCACTTACAGGTAAACTAAAATCAAATCTTCGTAAGAAAAACAAATGCATACAATTTGACCTGCCGTATTCAGCGACAAGTCTTGATGAGTTTTTAGACCGAAATAGTGAACAAACATTTATACTTTCAAGTTTTGAACATGATGAGCAGAGATACTATGCAGCACTATCTTCTCCGATAAAAGAGTTCTAAACTACTTTAATTTCATAGATATATCTATCCAATTAGCCTGATGAGTAAGTGCACCGCTGCTTATCGCATCTACACCTGTTTTTGCATAAGACTCTATAGTCTCTAAAGAGATATTCCCACTTGCTTCAAGTATTATATGGGCATAGTTCTTATTTCTAAAGTCTACAATCTCAGCGATCTGCTCCGGCGTCATATTATCACACATAACAACATCAGCATTAGCTTCAAAAGCATCTTTTGCTATATCAAATGTTTCAGCTTCTACTTCTATCTTGGTTGTAAAAGGTATCTGCATTCTAGCTTTTTTGATATAGGTTTTTAGATTTTTTATGGTCTTTAAATGCGTATCTTTTATCATTAGAGAATCATCCAGACCCATTCTATGGTTAACTGCTCCAGCGCAACGTGTAGCATACTTTTCAAACACTCTAAGCTGTGGTCTTGTTTTTCTTGTATCTAAAAGTTTAACACCATATGGTTCGACTATAGATGCGTATTTTTTTGTAAGAGTTGCAATCGAGCTTGCATGTAAAAGCATATTTAAAAGTGTACGCTCAGTTTTAAGGATCCTGTGACTGTTTGAGCGAACTGTTAATAGAATATCACCCTCTACAAACGATTCTCCGTCATTTTTCAACCACTCTATCTCTAAATCCTCTAGTGAAGCTAATACATCTACATATATCTTACCTGCCATTACACCGTCACACTTGGCTATAACGTAAGCCTCTGCATCTACCGCTTCTTCTACCAGGGCATACAGATCACCGCGACCGATATCTTCAGCTAAAGTAGATTTTACAAATTTTTCCAGGTTCATTAAAGCTCCAACATTCTCTCTAGAGCTATCTTAGCCCATTTTTGAGTTGATTCATCAACATGTATCTCATTTAAAGGCTCGCCTTCATCTATAGCTTTTAAAACATTATATAAGTCTTCTAATGTTGTCTCATTCATAGTAGGACACTCAGGCTTAGTAGAACTTAACACATAAGTGTTTTTACAACGCAGACGGTTTACCATGTTAAACTCAGTTCCAACTGCTACTTTTTGCTCAGGATCTAACTCTGTTATGTACTTAATAAGTTGTGAAGTAGAACCTACGAAATCAGCCTTGTCACAAATAGCAGGATCACACTCAGGATGTACCGCTATTAAAATCCCAGGATATTTTTCTCTGTAAAACTCTATATCTTCTACGCTAAAAAGCTGGTGAACCGAACAAAAACCGTCAAAACAGATAATATCTGATTCTTTTGGATCAGTACCGTCTCCGACTACACAAGACTTAAGTCCCATCTGGTTTGCTATGTTTTGACCAAGACAACGATCTGGAACAAAAAGGATTTTCTTACCCTCTTCTAAAGCAGTTGTAATGATTTTTTTAGCGTTTGAACTTGTACAGACCATACCACCCATCTCACCGACTTTAGCCTTTACACCTGCATCAGAATTGATGTAAGTGATCGGAAGTATCTCTTCATTTGAAATACCGGCATCGTTAAGTGCTTTTACTGTATTATCATAAGCTAATGCATCTATCATACTAGCCATGGCACAACAAGCCACTTTTGGCATAACTACACGTTTGGAAGGACTCAGTACTTTTACACTTTGTCCCATAAACCCAACGCCGCAGAAAACTACGAACTCAGCATCATCCTCTTTTGTACGCATTGCAAGCTCTAGTGAATCACCGGTAATATCGCCCATTTCAAACACTTCATCTCTTTGGTAAAAGTGGGCTACAATAGTTACACTTAGCTTTTTTTTGTACTCATTTATTTTTTCAATTAATTCTTTATTTGATAAACTCAACAAATAATCCTAAATTTATTTTTTGTAATTATATCCAAATCAAAACTTAATCAACTTCAATAAATGTTTTATCTATTTATTATTAAGATTTAAGTAAAATTACATAATTTAATTTTAGGATTTTCATGGAATTTTTAAACAATACGAATGTACAATTTTTTATTCTTGCTTACCTTGCGGGTGGTATCCCTTTTGGTCTGCTATTAGCTAAGTGGTTTGCAGGCGTTGATGTTAAAGCTAGCGGAAGTGGAAGTATCGGTGCTACAAACGTTTTACGTGTTGTAAAAGAAACAAACCCGGCTCTTGCAAAAAAACTAGGAGCGGCAACTTTAGCACTAGATGCGCTAAAGGGTATGATAGTTTTATTTATAGCTATGGCTATCGGGCTAAGTGAATCTACACTTTGGGGTATTGCTGTTTTAGCTGTTATTGGTCACTGCTTTTCACCATATCTTGGATTTGAGGGTGGCAAAGGTGTTGCTACGGGTATGGGTGTTATGATGGTAATGCTACCTATAGAGACAATTATTGCTTTAGTTGTATGGGCAATTGGAGCTAAAATTATCCGTATATCTTCACTTTCATCAATGACTGCACTTTTAGCTTTAGTAGTTGCTAGCTTTATTCTAAAACCAGAGATGGCACATGCTCCTGTTTTGATCATAGCATTCATATTGTTTTACAAACATATACCTAACTTTATCCGCCTTTTTAAAGGTGAAGAAAAAAGAGTTATATAGTTTATGAAAATTCACATAGAAGATCTAAAGTTTCAATGTATCATTGGAATTTTAGACTTTGAACGAGTAAAAGAACAAGATGTTATAGTTAACTTTGAGTGTGATTACGAGTTTAAAAATGAGTATATAAACTATGCAAACATAGTAGATTTGATCAAAAAAACGATGATTATTTCTAAATTTAAGCTTATAGAAGACGCTATTTTAAGTTTAAAATCAGAAATTTTGAAAGAATTTCCACTCATAAATTCATATACTATAAAGATCTCCAAACCCTCTATTTTAGCTGAATGTAGCGTTAGCGTAAGCGACACATATTCAAGCTAAATTTAAAAAAAACTTTAATAATTATTAAAAATACTTTAAATTTTATGTTACAATTCCACAAAATTTTCATTTATAGGAAAAATATATATGCGTATATTAATTATTGAAGACGAAGTTACTCTAAATAAAATGTTAGCAGAGGGGCTAAAAGAATTTGGTTACCAAAGTGATGTTACAGAAACTTTAAAAGACGGGGAATACTATTTAGATATTCGTAATTACGATTTAGTTTTAATGGATTGGATGCTTCCAGATGGAAACTCTGTTGATATTATTGGTGATATTAAAACTAATACTCCAAAAACTGCCGTAGTTGTACTTTCAGCTCGTGATGACAATGAAAGTGAAATAGAAGCTTTAAGAGCTGGTGCTGATGATTATATTCGTAAGCCTTTTGATTTTGACGTACTTGTAGCTCGTATTGAAGCTCGTTTACGTTTTGGCGGTAGCAATATCATCGAGATCGAAGACTTGACTATTAATCCTGAAGAGGAAAAGATCAAATATAAAGAGCAAGAGATCGAACTTAAAGGTAAACCTTTTGAAGTATTGACTCACTTAGCTCGTCACCGTGACCAGATCGTTTCTAAAGAACAACTTTTAGATGCTATCTGGGAAGAACCAGAACTAGTTACTCCAAATGTTATCGAAGTTGCTATCAACCAAATTCGTCAAAAAATGGATAAACCATTAGGTATCACTACTATCGAGACTGTTCGTCGTCGTGGTTACCGCTTTTGTTTCCCTAAAGAAATAAGCTAATTTATAACTTCCCCTATCGGGGAAATAATTTTTTGGAATATATATGTTTACAAAAAGTATAAGAAGAAATTTTTTATTACAGATCATTGTGGCATCTATCCTACTTATCTTCGTCTTTTCATCTTTTTTATTCTTTTATATTGAAAAATCTATCTTCGATGAGAAAAAAGCTGAGCTTTTAATATATGCTAAAAATATTGCAGCAAACAGAAGCGTGACAGAACTATCAGCAGAGCCTTATATACATATATCAGTCGAAGTAATAAAACTTAGAAAATATATTGATGACGGAATCGATATATACGAAATCACAAAAAAAGACCAGACATATTTAACACTTATATATCCTTTTAAACTAGATGATCTAAGTTATTTGAAAATCACTAAAAATATTACACCTACAAAACAGCTTCTAGATAAGATATTAAGATATATATTAATAATCAATATAGTTGGATTTGGACTTGTAATAATATATGCTATAGCACTCTCGAAGATGTTAACAAAACCTATTAAATCGCTATCTAACAAACTATCAAATATGAACGAGCACCTTATAAGACCTGTAAGGGTAGAAGAGTTGCCAGAAGAGTTTGAACCTCTAGGAGAGACGCTTAACCACCTTATTCTTCGTATTCAAAACTTTGTTAAGTATCAAAAAGAGCTTTTTATAGGTACTGCACATGAGATGAAAACTCCACTTGCCGTCATAAAGTTAAAAAATCAAGTTACACTTATTAAAAAACGCTCTGCTGAAGAATATATAGAAGCTATAGAGACAACAAACAAAGCTGTTGATGATATGAATATCATTGTTTCAAATATTTTAAATATAGGTCGTCAAGAAGGTGCACAACTTGAAAAGCCCGTACAAATAGATATTATAGAATTTTTGAAAAACAAAACTAATGATTTTAAACTGATAGCGGAAAATGAATCTAAAGAATTGGATATGGACTTTCAACCAGACGGTTTTATGGCAACTGTACAAGTTGGTCTTTTAAACCAAATTATTCAAAACTTTTTACAAAATGCTATAAAATTTACACCTGTAGATAAAAAAGTAATCATAAGAAGCTGTCAAGATAATTTTGGATTGTTAATAGAAGTTCTTGATGAAGGTTGCGGAATAGATGAGAGTATAGATCTTTTTGCTCCGTTTAAACGTCAAGGTAATAAGAGTGGTGTGGGTCTAGGTCTATTTTTGGCAAAAAGTGCCGCAGATGCTCTTGGCGCTAAAATTACAGTTAAAAACAGAGAAGATGGAGTGAATGGAGCGGTCGCAACACTACAGATAAATTCTAAGTTATCTTGTATAATTCCCAGCAAAAGATAATTTAAAGCTTTAATTTGATATAAATCTGATTAATAAAAAATAATGATACTTAAACAAGGTTTTTTAAATGGCTTTAATGATAAACGATGAGTGTATTGCTTGTGACGCATGTAGAGAAGAATGTCCTACTGAGGCTATAGAAGAAGGTGATCCTATTTACTTTATTGATTCTGACAGATGTACAGAATGTATAGAAGTATATGATGAACCAGCTTGTATATCTGTATGTCCGGTTGATTGTATTGTATTAAATAAAGATAACGTAGAATCAATTACTGAACTTCAATTTAAATATAAAGCTATTTTAGCCGAAGAAGAATAAATCTTGGCAAAGCGTGTAGCCGTTATAGACATCGGTTCTAACTCAGTTAGAATGGTGGTCTATGAAAAAACAAGCCGCTTTGCATTTCATCTGCTATACGAATCTAAAAGCAAGGTTCGAATCTCTGAAAATGCTTATCAAAACAATGGTGAATTGCAAAAAGATGCAATGGATAGGACATTTAACGCACTATCGGATTTTGTAAATATTATCTCATCTTTTAAAGCAAGAAAAACTCTTTGTGTAGCTACTTCTGCTCTACGTGATGCCCCAAATAAGCACGAATTTATCAAACGGATTAAAGACAAACTAAAACTAAATATTAAGGTAATAGATGGCGAACGCGAAGCTTATCTTGGAGGGATCGCATGTGCGAACCTTCTCCCTACTCAAGAGGATGCTTTAACTGTTGATATAGGTGGTGGTTCGACAGAGTTTGCATATTTAGACAAAAAAAATGTAAAAGACACAATCTCATTAGATTTAGGTACTGTTAGACTAAAAGAGCTGTTTTTTGATAAAGATGATATTCAAGGTGCTAAAGAATATATAGACGAGAAACTTTGTGTACTTGACAATATAAAGACATCTAAGCTAATTGGTATCGGTGGTACTTTTCGTGCGATAACGACAGCTATAATGAAGCATAACTGCTTTCCTCTTCGTAAACTGCATGCATATGAATGTAACGCTGATGATTATTCATCTTTTTTAAAGAAAGTATTAAAGGCAGATGAGAAAACGCTAGAGTCATTATATATAAAAGAGAATCGCTTTGATATTATTAAACCCGGTTCACTTATACTTCAAAGGGTTATAAAAAAACTAAAAATATCTGAAATCATAACCAGTGGTGTAGGTGTACGTGAGGGTGTTTATCTAAGTGATCTGTTACGTAACTCTAAAGATAAGCTTCCTGCAAACTATAATACGTCCGTTAGACATATCTTAGATGCACATGTAAGCGATAAAGAATACTCAAATAATCTTAATAAACTCTCAAAACAGCTCTTTGACATCTTGCAAGAGAAATTAAGCCTAGACATACAATATAGACAAGATTTAGCCATAGCGGCTAAACTATATCCATCTGGCGGCAGTATCCATCAGTTTGCACAGAACAGACATAGTTATTATCTAATACAAAGCTCTTTAGAGTATGGATTTACACAAAAGCAGATGCTTTTAATATCTACGCTTGTTAGATATGCTAAAAGACAACTTCCATCAAGTACACATGTAAACAAATATCAAGTATTATTACCTGAGACTAAAACACTTAACGCACTAAGTTTTATACTTACACTTAGTATCTATCTTCTTAATCATAGACCAAGAAATATAGATTTTACTTGTAAACTTTTAGAGAATGAACTTATTATTGATAGTAAACACAATATGTATTTAGCAAAAGAGGATATTAAAAATCTTGAGTCGGTTCAAGATCTAGAGATAGTTTTTAACTAACTCTAAAATCTTTGTCCCATAGTAAACTCAAAGCTTGACGTCTCATCACCCGGTTTTTCATTAAGAGGTTTTGCAAACATCAACTGGATAGGTCCAACAGGGCTAAACCATTCAAGTCCTGCACCATAGCCACCACGTGAAAACTCACTAAGAGAGTCATCACCTATCAAACCCCAGTCAATAAACCCAACTAAGCGCATTTTAGCTTTTTTTACAAGAGGCAAACTTAGTTCAAGAGAATTAGAAAAGGTTTGTTTACCACCCATTGGTGTTTCAGCAACATTTCCATCAATATCTATATGCGTAACTTCGGGTGAAATACTGTATGAGTCATACCCTCGCACAGTACCCAGTCCACCGATACGAAACTTTTCAGATGCCGGTAAATAACCTGTGTCAACTACAGCATTGTACTTAGCTTTATATCTAAAGATCGCATCAAAACTTAGATAATCTTCTAAACCTTTGTAATAATTAAATTTTGATCTTGATTTAAAAAAGTTGGCATCAGAACCAATCCCTGATTTCTCAAATACCTGACTCACAGAGTAACCGCTTCTTGGAAGATAATAGTCATCCGTATTATCAAAACTGATACTCATAGAGATAGAACTTTTTCCATAATCTTCAAAGTAATACTGGTCAGTCGTGATAGTATCACTTATATTATCATAACTGTTTCTTGAATATCCATACCCTAAATATCCGCTTACATGTCTAGAAAATTTATGCCCTATACCAATAGAAGCACCTTCACTATTCGTAGTATAGTTTGTATAATCATATGAAGATTTGTGAATAGAAAAGTTTCCGCTAAAGTCACTATCGTTTAGTTTTCTGTTTGATATATTAAATGAATAGTTTCTAGTTGTCTCAGATTTTTCAGCTTTTAAACCTATATCAATACCTGAACCCCATATATTTCTATCATTAACGGCTACATTCAGTAAAAAACCACCAACAGAACCGTATCCACCACCTAACTGGATATTACCCGTTGGAGCTTCCTTTACTTTAACTATCAGATCCATTGTCTGATTATCTATTCTTTTCTCTTCAATAGTCTGACCTTCGAAGAAACCTAGTCTACCGAGTGAATTTCTAGAGTCTGTTAGATCTGTTAAAGAGTACATGTCATTAGGTCCAAGATATAACTCACGTCTGATAATTCTATCTAGTGTTCTGTTATTACCTGATATAAGTACATTTCTAATCTTAACTTTATCACCTGGAGAGACTCTAAAAACAACTTCTACTGTTTTATCTTTTTCATTTTTTCTCAGATCTGGTGTAACTTGAACAAAGGCATATGCTAAATCTGCAATAAGAGTTTTGATCTTTTCAGAATCTTCACGAAATGTTTTAATATTAAAAGGCTCACCATCTTTTAGACTAAGTACCTCTTTTATTTTAGAATCATCTATTACTTTTTGAGTTTGATTTATACTTACACCGCTAATAGTATAGACTTCACCCTCTTCTATCACGTAACTCATAAAAGCCGTATAGTTATTAAAATCGGCTTTGACAAATGGTCTTTGAATCTTTGCATCCAAATAACCGTTTTGCATGTAAAAATCACGAATACGTAAATGATCATAAGCTAGGTCCTGAAGATGCATCTTTCCATCATTACGACCAAAGAACCAACCCATAAATTGATGCTCTTTATTTGCTATAACTTGATCAAAATCACCTGAATCAAGTCCCTTAATACCAGAGAATTTAAGTTTTTCAATGATTATCTCTTCACCCTCATTTGCTATGAAAGTTACTTTTATACTTCCGTTTTCAAGTTTCTCGGTCTTGATCTCTACAACAGAGTCGATCTTGCCGTCTTGACTCATTACATCTATTAGTCTTTTTTTAGCAGCTTCAAGTTTTTTCTCATCATATAAACTTCCGCGCTTTATTTGGATAATTGTATCTTTTGCTTCTTCATCCGTTTCTTTGTAACCTTTTAGCTCTATCTTTGAGATAAGTGGTTTTACTACAAAATAAAATGTTAGCGTTGTATCTTTAATCTCAGCACGGATATCTGTAAAGTAACCTTGTTTAAAATATTGTTTAATAGCATCATTGATCTTTTTTTCATCAAGTTCATCACCAACTTCAAAATCCAACATACTAAGAGCAACCGACTCTGACATGTGTACAATACCGTCATATTTTATTGATTTAATTGTCTGCGCAAAAATATTTTCTGTTATAAAGAAAGTTAGCATTATCGCTAAAAGTAGTCTCATAAATTATCCATAATGTAAAATAAGAAGTGATTTTACCTTTTGTGAGGTTAATATTAGGTAAACTCTCATATAAGTTTAAAAATTAATATAAAGATGGAGCATATGAACGTAGCTATAGTTGGTTTAGGTCTTATGGGAGGCTCATTGGCCTTAAGTTTAAAAAAGTTGGATTTTATAAAGAGAGTAGTAGGCAGTGACCATAATCAAACTCATCAAAACGAAGCTATAAAACTTGGTTTAGTTGATGAGATAGTAGAGTTTGAAGAGATAAAAAATTACGACGTTATATTTTTAGCTATTCCTGTTGATGGAGTTATATCCGTACTAAATAACTTAACAGATGTTGATAAAGATACGACAATAATTGATCTAGGAAGTACAAAAGCTAAGATCATTGAAACAATGCCTGATTCTATCCGTTCAAATTTTGTAGCAGCTCATCCAATGACAGGTACTGAAAACTTTGGTCCAAGTGCAGCCATAGATGGGCTTTATGAAGACAAAGTCGTAGTTCTTTGTGATATAGAAGACAGCGGTGAACTCCAACGTGACATATCTAAAAAGATTTTTCGCTCACTTAGAATGAAGAAATACTTTATGGGGGCTAGTGAACATGACCGTCATGCAGCATTTATCTCACATATGCCGCATGCCATATCTTATTCACTTGCAAATACTGTTATGAACCAAGAGAGAAGACAAAATATTTTAGCACTAGCTGCAGGTGGATTTCGTTCAATGAGCCGCTTGGCTAAAAGTAGTCCTGACATGTGGGAAGATATCTTTCGTCAAAACAAAACAAATATATTAGAAGCTATTGGACTCTTTGAAGATGAACTAAAACAACTCAAATCTCATATAGAAAATGATGATTGGTCAAAAGTTCACAACAGTATAGAGAGCGGCAAAAAACTACACGATATTTTCGACTAGGATATTCCTAGTCTTTTAAGTAACTCCCTTAAAGCTTTTTTATCCACGGCTTCTTCTTTATCCGAGTATATATTAGTTTCAAGTTTTTTCATAAACTCTTTAACTTCCGCATCATTTTCATAAGGTAAAAGTTTTATTAGAAGCTTTTTCTCATCTTTAATATCAAACACCTCTTTTTTATTAAAGTTCAGCCCTGATCTAAACATCATAATGAATACACCGACCATTACACCTGCTACAAAGATTATAACACCCCATACTAATGAAAGAACAGGACTTGTACTCTGAGCTTGTGAGTTATCTATAAGACTTTCTTTACGTTTAATATTTAAAGGTACCTCTTTATTTGCCGACCCTTTAACAGATACTTTGAACTCTTTTGTCTTTATAGTTTTTATCATCTTAGTTTTAGGATCAAAACATTTTAAAGTGATTGAGGGGATAATAAAATCTTTGTCAGACACAAAAGCTATTTTTTGAGTCAATATATCATCTTTAATATCAACTTTCTCATCAAATATACTAACACCCTCTACTCGTGGCTTTAGTGTTTTTATATCTTCTAAATTACCCTCCCCTTTAAGCTCTATACTCAGGTTTACAGCTTCATTTTGCTCTATTGACCTCTTATCTACTTTAGCTTCTATTTTGAACTCACCAACCAAATCTACATCAGATGGGATTTTTTTCACCTTTATTTCTAAGTCGTTTGAAAAATATGTTTGCCATTTTATCTGAGGTACCCAAGAACCCCAGTTATTCATTGAGTTTACCCTAGCTGCTATTTTCATCTGAGCCTCTGAAATTTTCAACACTCCATCTCTTTGAGCGGCCATTGTATAAACAACTTTAGTAATGGTGTAATTACCCTCTTTATATCTTTTTGGTTTTGATTCATTCTTTATCCAAAAACCTTGTAAATTAGGCGGAACAAATTCACTATCTAAAGCAGTTGAATCTTTATGCTGTTTAAACAGTAGTGTCACATCAAAACTCTCTCCAACAAAAACTTCATCTTTTGAAGTACTAAGTGTTAAAATAAAAGGTGAATTTTTAGTTATTTTTTGAGCTACTACTTCTAGTTCTATCTTTTTTGTATACTCCACTTTACCATCCATCTCAACTGCTATGGGCTCAATCACACAACTTTTTTGAGGTAAGAATTTATATGATAGTACATAATTTTTTGAATATTTGCCATTTACGATCTCTACGCTTGTTTGAGAGTTTGTAGATATAACATCTTCCCCACAGACACTTTGAATGTTAGGTTGTGTAATATCTTTACCATCTAGTTTTAATGAGAGCGTGACCATTTCACCTTTGGTAACTGTTTTTGAATCTACACTGGCTGTTACACCTGCATAAGAAATATTTACAAATAAAATTAAAAAAGTTAGTATCTTACCAAGGTTTTTCATCTTCATCTTGCCCTTTATTTGGTTTGTTTAACTGGTATAAATAAGTTCTTTGTTTAGATTGGAGCTGATCTATCCATTTTTGAAGCTCTGCATCACTCATCTGCTTTATTTTTGATCCATCTTTTTTTGATTCATTATTTTCTTTACTTAGTTTTTCAAGCTTTTGATTATCTTCATCTTTTGATTTTGAATCTTTATTATCTTGTTTTTTATCATCTGACTTATCTGATTCAGACTTGTTTTTTTGTTCTTTTTTCTCTTTATCATCTGACTTACTATCCTCAGGTTTATCCTCTGAATTTTTCTTGTCTTTATCGTCTGATTTTTTATTATCCTGATTCTTTTTATCTTTATTTTGCTTGTCTTGATTATTATCTTTATTATCTTTATTATCTTTATTTTGTTGCTTTTGCTTATCCAGCTCTTTTTTTACAGCCTCCAAGTTCTCTCTAACATTTTTATCCTCTTTTATTTCCAAAGACCTCTCATAAGCCTCTTTTGCTTTTGGCAAAGAGTTTGACTTAGCATAAGCATTACCCATATTTGCATAATTCTTTGCTCTTTCATACTTATCGCTAAACGTCGCTTTTTCATAATACTCTAGAGCTTTTTTATAATCTTTTTGTTTATAGTATGAGTTTGCAGCATTAAAATAACTCTGTCCACTTTGGTGCTGCTGTGCATATTGTTCATATATTTTCGCAGACTTATCATATTCACCTGACTCATATGCTTTTTTAGCCTTTTCTAACTCCATAAAATCAAGCATACCGGCTTTAGTATCAGTAATACTAAATGCTATTAAAGCTGCCAAAAATAAGTTTGGGACATCTACTTTAACACGTTTGCTCATAGAACTAGTAGCTATTAAAAGTATTAAAAGTGCAAGTCCAAGCGGATAGTAAAACAGCGGTATATATTTTTGAATATCCTGACTTTTTAACTCTTTTTTATCACTTATATTTTGCATCTCATTAAACATAGTCTTAATATCTTTGTCACTAGTTGTATTCTCTATGTATACACCGCCTGTTTGTGTTGCAAATGAACTTATCTTTTCATTTAGTTTAGAGACGATGATATCGCCTTTATATTTTATGAAAGTGCCATCTTTTTTCTTGATTGGTGCACCTTTTTCACTACCCATACCAAGTACAAATACAACTATGCCTTTATCTTTTGCGAATTCTATCTCTTTAGAAAAATCATTTTCATCTCCGCCGTCACTAAGTACAAGCAGATATTTTTTTTCAGACTTGCTTTGCGAGGAAGCTACAACTTCAAGCATAGACAAATAGTCTGTACCCTTTTGAGTTATAGAAGCAGTATCGAGTTTTGATAGTAAAAAAGCTACAGCAGAAGAGTCAAAACTTAGAGGTGAAACAAGGTAAGAGTTTTTAGCAAAAGCTACAACGCCTAGTCTCTCATTTTGGCTCTCTTTTAAAAGGCTTAGTGCCTTTTTCTTTGCAAACTCAAGTCTTGATGGGTAGACATCTTCTGCAAGCATAGAGTCACTTATATCAAGGGCTATCATTATATCTGCACTTTTTGCTTTTATTTGAACTGTACCGTCTTTTATAACAGGCTGAGCAAGTGCCATGACCACTAAAACACCTACAAGTAAGAACAAAGCGTTTCTAGCTTTTAGTGTAAGCATGTTTGATGAGACACGTAATTTGTCCATAACTTCATCACTGAAAAAACGCATTTGAGATTCTTTTTGAGTAAGTAAAAAACCAAACAAAACAAGCATAGGAGGAAGTAAGTAGTATATCAATTCAGGATGTAAAAAACTCATCACTCTGCCCCTATCTTATTTCTCATGTATACATAAAGCATTAAAGATATAAACCCTATAAAAAGTGGATATATGTAGTAGTATTTTAAATATGAAAATGTCTCATTTTGTATCTCCGACTTTTCTAACTTGTCTATAATTTTATATACCTCTTCAAGTTCATTTGAATTCGCAGCACCAAAGGCGACTCCTCCGCTCTCTTTTGCTATTTGTTTTAGTACTCTTTTATTATATTCGTTTGATCCGCCTATACCGATGGGATAAACTTTTACTTTTTCTTTTTTGACCATATCTAAAGCTACATCAAGTGGAAAACGATTATCAGGAGTGTTAAAACCATCAGTTAAAAGGATTATGACCTTTGATTTTGACTCACTCATCTTTAAAAGGTTTACCCCTTGAGCTAAAGATTCGTAAAGAGCTGTATATTTACCTGCCATACCGATGTAAAGCTCTTTTACTATGCCCTTTAATATATTTTCATCATATGTCAAAGGAGATGCTATGAAAGAGTAAGCACCAAAAACCACTAGACCTATGTTGTCATTTTTTCTATTGTCAATAAAATCACTGACTATCTCTTTAACTACATCAAACCTGTTCTCTTGAGGACGAGCCTTATTAAACCCTTGTGCCTGCATGGACTGGGATGCATCTAGTATTAGTGCCATCTCATAACCGTCTTTTGGTTCAAGCTCATATGGTTCATCTTTTACGGGACTCATAAGGGCGAGTATCATCATAGATATTGCAAGCCACTTTAAAAAGAACAGAGACTTTGATTTACCTGCCGTGTTTTTCATAAACGAAGCAGTATGTGGAAAGTAGATAGATGGCAGTTTCATCTTACATAAACTCGCACATGCTATAAAGAAAAAAATGACAAATATGATCTTTGGAAATTCAAAGTAGATGCCATCAAACATCGATCATCCCCTTATATAGCTCTATAAAACTCAAAGTCTCTTTATCAAAAGCGTCTACACTTTTTTTATACTTATAAACTTCCAGGCGTGATACTAGATTTTCATACATACCATTTTGCCTCTCACCATCATCTTTAAACGTAGCACCGTATAAGCTTATGGCATATGCTGCTTTTTTTGTGTCGTTAAGGTCTAGTTCATTTAAAATTTTAAAATGCTCTTTACGTTCATTGTATTTGTTTTTATTTTTAAAGTATTTGTATATTAGATATAAAAGACCTAAAACCAAAACAGCAGCCACAAGTGAGATAACAAGTAAATAATAAAAAGAATACTCCTGAACCTCGACTATAGTTTTTATATCATGCATGGGTATATCATAACTTTGTTGTTGCATATTTTTCATACCTATCTACCCTCAAACAAACGACGAAGCTTAACGCTTGGATTGTCATCTGTATATACCTTGGTAAAACGTATCTGGTGTTTTCTAAAAGTATCGTATAATTTATGATCATGTGCATGTACTTTTTTTGCATAGGCTTTAACACTTGAGCTGTTAAAATCACCCTCTAAAGTAGCACCACTCTCAGGATCAACCAAAGATGAAAAGCCCATTTGTGGTGGTTTTTCTTCTAGTTTGTCACGTACTATTATAGATACTACCTCATGCTTTTTAGCCAAAACTTTAAAATCAGGTATCTCAAAAAAATCACCCACAAAAAGTATCAGTGATTTTCTTCTTAATCTTTTGTACAGAGTATCTGCTATAAACTTGAAATCCACTTGTTTATTCAATGCGTCAAACTCTAAAATATCACTTGTAATTGATTGTATTTGATGTACTTTTTTACTTGGCTTATAAAAGTTTTCTATCTTGTCGGTAAAACTATAATAACTAAGAAGATCGCCGTTTTTTAAAACCGAAAAACCAAGATTAGCTATTATCTCGGCTATGCTTTCTTGTTTAAACTTTTTAGATCCAAAGTGGACACTACCGTTAAGTATAGACACTAGCACTACATTCAACTCACGCTCTTCACGAAAAATCTTTATGTAAGGGCTTTGCAACTTAGCTGTGATATTCCAGTCAATATGGCGGATATCATCACCTGGCATGTACTCACGAAGCTCTATAAAGTCATAGCCCTCACCTTGAAAAATGGAAGGGTTGTTCCCAACCATCTCGCTAAAGACCTGACGGCGAGCTCTAACTAATATTTTTTGTAGTTTTGACATAGTTTAACTTATGGTATTTTTACAGTCTCTAAAACTTTTTGGATAATCTCATCTGTTGTAATACCCTCAGCTTCAGCTTCATATGTAAGAACTATACGGTGACGCATCAACTCTTTTGCAATATAGGCAACATCAACAGGTGTAACAAAATCTTTATCACGCATGAAAGCCATCGCTTTTACAGCTTTGAACATGTCAATACTTACACGTGGAGATGCACCGAATTGTATATAATCTTGTATATCATCAAGTCCGTATTCACTTGGATTTCTTGTAGCATTTACAAGCTCTATCATATACTCTTCAACTTCTGGGTCTACATGTACACCTTTGATCTGTTTTTTTAGCTCGTCAATATCTTCTTTACTTACAACCGATTTTATGCTTTCAAAATTTCCGCTTGATATACGTCTAGCTATTTCCAACTCTTCTTCTTTAGAGTTGTAATCAACTACAAGCTTTAACATAAAACGATCAAGTTGAGCTTCTGGAAGTTGATATACACCCTCTTGCTCGACTGGATTTTGTGTAGCCATAACAAAAAACGGAAGTTCTAACTTAAACGTCTCATCACCTAAAGTAACCTGCTTTTCCTGCATGACTTCAAGTAAAGCAGACTGAACTTTTGCAGGTGCACGGTTTATCTCATCTGCAAGTAAAAGGTTTGTAAAGATAGGACCTTTTTTAATTTTAAAGGCGTTATTTTGAGGATCATATATCTCAGCACCAAGTATGTCTGATGGCAAAAGATCAGGTGTAAACTGAGCACGTTTAAACCCTAAACCTAAAGATTTAGCAAGTGCATTTACAGTTGTAGTTTTTGCAAGTCCCGGTACACCCTCTATGAGGATATGCCCCTCACATAAAAGTGCGATCAGAAGTGAATCTATCATCTTCTCCTGACCAACTACTACCTTACTTACCTCTTTTTTGATATCTGCTAATTTACTCATTAATATACCTGTTATTTTGAAATTACAGTAGTATATCTCACGGTGGTAAATGCTTGGTTAAATCAGTTGAAAATAAAAAATGATATTATTTCATCTATGTATGCAAATATTAAAGATTTTGAAAAAATTCATTTCTCTTCATGTGAGGGGTGTGAAGATTCCTGCTGTAGTAGTTCAATGTTTATTATGGCTCCGCTTATCTTAGAAGATATAGAACTAGTATATAACTACTTTCCAATATATTTTGCTTCCATAGATGACGAGATACGTTTAGTTATCATTATGAGTGGAAAAGAAGACCATTGTCCTTATCTAAAAGATAATAAATGTGCCATATATGACAGCAGACCACCTACATGTCATTTATATCCACTTAGTCCATATTTTGATGAAATATTTATAGACACTGCATGTAAAGCTGTAGGTCTTGACGGTATACCAATCTCTAACGGTGGAGAGGTTACAAAAGAGTTTTATAACAAAAGATTTGATAACTTTTTATCTAAACTCAATAATACTAAGCAATATATTTCACAAAGAGAGAACGAGTTAAAATATGCAGATGAGATCTTAGGTATAAAGCTATATAACTATGTAGGTGATCTGCAAGACTCTTATAAAGAGATGATAGAGAGTTCAACTCATTAAATATTTAGATCACCTTCTTTTAAATTCTTTATCATGGTGTTTATACCATTTGCATTTTTTTTTATTTTTGATAGCGTATATGTTGTATGTGAATCTTCTAGAACAATCTTGACACTCAAATGTAGCGCGATTTTTTGCCTTGTTGTACTTTACAAACAAAAAGTTACCGACTTGATCGCCTTTTTTATATACTATCTTCTCATTTTTTAGGTAAGCACTCTCCGCTAGTTTTGCATCTTCTCTTTGTTTAACCAGCCATGTAGGTTCTTCATCTTCCTCAAACGGGTCTGAATCAATAGTATACTTATCTTGTGTTTTATCTGTTTTCATTTCTCTTATAAATCTCTAATCATTTTAAAAACTCATCTCTAGCATAAACCTTAGCACCTTTTCTAGTTCTACCTCAGGAGAGGTGGAACTAGCGAAATATATTTGTATCAAACATAAACTTCATTTTGTCTTTCCTTTAATAGTTTCATAATCACTCTGTAAATCAAGTCATAAATTAACTATACTCTGTTTATGTGCAAGTTTTTTTCTACTTTTTCGTAATAATAGTTTTGGGAATTTTTCAACTTATAACCTATTTCATTATCTATATTCTCAGAGTCCTTTTTTGAAAGAGAGTTTCGTGAGAGTAATATTTTTTTTTGTTTTGTTAAAGTAATTATCCTATGAAAGTCTTTCATCAATGGTCTAAATAATTCTACTTCTTTAGGTTCATATACTAATGGTATGCGAATAAAAATCTTAGTAATTTCTTCTATTTTAGATATTGCTTCTTCATATTCTTTATCTATATAACATTGAAAGATATTATTAAACTGCATGATAATATCTATTCTTCTATCGAAAAGTTCTCGTCTTGTAGTTTGTTTGATATGACGGTCATTTTGAATATATGCCCTAGCCATAGCTGTACTTGCTAAAATCGCTGATAAAATTATCGCTATCGGAGCAATTAAATCCTCTTTATCACAAGCAAAGTACTCATATGTTAAATAGATAAATACAGCTAATGCAATTAAATACACTGCAATAAAAATATATATTAATCCTTTTTCAATAAAAAACATTATAATTCTTCCACAATCTTAATCTCTTCATATGTTAAATCATAAAGTTTATAGACCATTTGATCTATCTCTTTGTCTGTTTTTTCTATCTGCGCATGTAACGCATTTACATCTTTTTTGTCGCTCTCAAACATTGCCTGCCAGTCGTTTTTGAAGTTGCGTTCTTCTAGTTTGTCGGCAAATTTTAGTTTTTTGGCTTTTTTATACTCTTTTACAAACTCATCAAACTCCAACTCTTCAAAATTTTGAAGTTTTTTAGGGATTTTTTCTAGTTCTAGTTCGTTTATGAAGTTTTGTTTTGCTTGTTGCAACATTTTATATGTCGATACTATTTCTTGACAATATTCTGATAGGGTGTCATTTTCCTTTACTATATAGTTTGGTATAGGAAGAAGTCCTAAGTTATCTTGATTAACATTTAAATAACCTCCAGCCATTGTATTAGCAGAATTTGCTATTTTAAATAAATAAGTCAGTAGTTTTGAGTTTAACAAACTACAAATCCATGTTAAATATTTAGTATTATCAGAAGTTAATACCGTTGTAGATTTTAAAGGTAAAACTTGACCTTCTAAATCAATAGATGCTTCAATCCTTAAAGCCATACCTGCAAATGATAATTTAGGAGACTGTGTCCACTCCTTTTGTTTTATATCTTCTAAATTAACAACTGGATGTAAGTAAGAATCTTTTATATATTGCATTGGTGCTATTCCCCAATAATCAATATACGGATCAATCGTTCCTGTATTTATAAGTCTTAAACAATTTTTATTTTTATTGGGATCATTATATATTACTTCTTTGATTTCGTAAGCTTCTGATACAGATGCAGATGAAAATAATTTGAAATTTTTATTGTTGTTTAAAGAATCAAATTTATTGGCAATTTTTGCATAAAAACCATAATTATCATCTAAATAAAGAGCCCAGTTGTTTTCATATACATAGTTAATGCTTTTTTGTTCTAATTTTTCATTTGTTTGTTTACTTATTTTAAGTTGTGAAACTTGCTTATCTTTTTGTAAAAATAATATCACAGGATAAACATCAACTCCAAATACATTAACTTTTGATATATCATAAATTTCATTAAGAGAATAATTAGTATTCACAAAACTTCTAGCTGTTTTTGCATATTTTGCAGATAAGATTTTATTAGGGATAATGAAGGACATTGATCTATGATTTTTTAATATTTTTAATGTAAGTTCAATAAAAGGAACAAATAAATCCCAGTTTCCCTTTGCAGTTTTATATTTTTTAGAAATCCAATTTCTTTCATTTTCATAATGCTTGGTCATACTTTCAGAATCTACATACGGTGGATTCCCAATAACAACATCAAACCCACCTTGTGCAAAAACCTCAGGAAATTCTTCTTCCCACACAAAAGCATTATCTACTACACTTTTATCATCTATCAGAGAGTTTCCGCATTTTATCTTATCAGCCAGTTTCGTAAGAGGTCGCCCTTTTTTAGCTGTTCTTAGCCACAAACTAAGCTTTGCTATCTCTGTTGCGTCTTCATTTATATCTACACCGTAGAGGTTGTTCTCAAGTACACTCTCTTCAACTTGGTAAGATGCAAACAGGTCACCCATAAGGGCAAGATCGTTTTGGAGTTGTTTGTGTTCATGTATAAGAAATTCCAAAGCCTGATTTAAAAATGCACCGCTTCCACATGCAGGGTCTAGTATCTTTAACCCAAAGAGCCAGTTCTTATAAGTCTCTAAATTCTCTTTTGTTTTAGTTTCACCTACATTTAACTTTTTAGGGTTTTTTGGAGCTTTTACCTCTTCTATCTTAAGTTCTGCTCTTTTTTCACTGCACATTTTCCCTAGCGTGTTGTCTACTATGTACTTAGTTATGTACTCAGGAGTGTAAAACACACCATCCTTTTTACGCTTTGATTTTGTCTTGTCAAACTCTGTGTGTTCTATGTTTGCCTGCATCTCTTCAAGGTCTGTCAAAGACTGCTCAAAGATATGACCAAGTATATTTACCCCTACTTCGCTTGCAAAGTCATAATCACTTAGCTTTTGAGCTTCCATATCAAGCACTTCATCATCTAAGACCAAGCTATCTAGCACTTCATCTTTTGCAAAGAGTCCGCCGTTGTACTTTGGTATGCCTAGTCGTTCATCTCCTGCATTTATGGCATCAAAATAAAACTTGTATATGTCATAAAGTGTATAAGAGGTGAACTTTTGGTTTTTAAACTCCTCTCTTATCTCTTTTATGGTGTTATGACGAAGCAGTCCCCTATCTTCTGCAAAAAGTATGAAGATGATGCGGTCACATAATTTTTGAGTAAGTCTAAGTAGCTCAGACCTCTCATGTGTATTGTTTTTTACTAGGTTCTCATATACATGTAAACGAAAAGCACTAAAGTCCTTGTATAGCTCTTTACTAATACTGACTTCAAAGCTGTTTGACTTCTCTTTTAACTTTTGAGGCAAGTCATCTTTGATGCTCTCATAACTTAGTAGCAAGTGAAGTTTTTTAAACTCTTCATAGTCCATGTTAAAAAGGCTAAACTTTTCATATGCTACTTTTTTATCTACATAAAATCTAAGCTCATCAAAGTTTGAGATTATTACATACTTTGAGTTTGTGTGTTCGTTGTGGTATTCAAACGCTTGAGATTCAACCTTGTCTAGGTTTTTAGTGTTTTGTGCTTTTAGCTCTATGACACCTACAACCTTTTCATCTACCTTTATGACACCGTCGGCTTTTTTGGAGTTCGTTTCGTTTTTCTTTTCACGCTCTAGGTTATTGTCATTTGGGTTTGTAGTATCTAGCGTGTAACCAAGACAATTTTCAAATACATCTTTTAAAAAGCCGTCTTGGTACTTTTCTTCTTTGTAGTCTTTTATCGCTTCTATTTTTGAGAGGTATTTTTGAAATTCAGCCCATCTTAGAGCTATGAGTGATTCATCTTGTTTTTGTTGTTTTAGTATAGATTGTTGAAAAATTGCCACTAGAGAAAACCTTGTCTAAATATTACTTGTATTTTATCTAAAAAGGTTAGAAATTGTTTATAAATCTCTCTAAAAACTCATCTCTAGTATAAACCTTAGCACCTAATTTTTTCTTATACTCCATATTTGGATGTCCCAGATTCCAAAACTCGTATCCGTTTTGTTCAAGATGCTTTGCAAGAAGTACCATCTGAAGATTTCCAACGTTGTTATACTCTTTACCTCTTAGACTAAATCCGCTAAGGCTAGTGTAAACATCGCCTATTTTGTACCCGACCTCTCCGGCTACTAGTTCATTTGTCTGTCCACATGTGACTTCAAAACTCATCACCTTAAAATCATCCCTTTGCTCATTCTTTACATGTAGGGCTTTTAAAAGCTCTATATATTTTCCCTTTAGCCAATTATGTTTATGTAGTTTATCTATGGAGATTAGCACGTCATCAAAGTGGGTATTTTGTGAAAATATATATTTATCACTATCAAATAGTTTTTGTACCTTTTTAGATACATGTAGGTCTTTAAAATCTAAAACAGCGTAGTCAAACTGAAGTTCAGGGAGTAAGAGTAAAGCATCTTTAGTGTCATATGTAGTTGAGATAAAACCGGAGTATGCAAGCTTTATATAAAACTCTTCACTCCAGTCATCGCTCCAATAGTAATTAACCTCTTTATTTGCGCAAATCACTTCTTGGAAGTAAGCATCATTATCAAGTAACTCTTGTGTTAAATAATATATCTTATCTTGCAAAACTTATGTGTTGTAATCATTTAACATATTATTTAAGTTTACAGTCATCTTAGAAAGCTCAGAAGATGCATTTGCAATGTCCTCTATACTTTTTTTGTTTTGAGATGAAATGTTCTCTATCTCATTAACTTTATTTACCATAGACTCAACTGTAGCAGAGTTGCTTATATAACCATTAACGGTCTCATCTACCTGAGTTATCGACTGCTCTATCGAGCCAACACTTACATTTATCTCATTCTCAGCTTTTGAAGCATACTGAGATAAACTCTCCATAGCTTTTGCATTAGTAGATATACTATCACTTGCATCTACAACAGATTGTACAATTACACTAATAGTCGCATTGATCTCTGATAATGACTTTTGAGTTCTCTCAGCCAGTTTTCTAACCTCGTCTGCAACTACAGCAAATCCACGACCATGTTCACCGGCACGAGCAGCTTCAATAGCAGCATTTAGAGCAAGCAGGTTTGTCTGATCTGCAATATCAGATATAACTTCAAGTACACTTTTAACCTGCTCTGCATCTGAACTTAACTGCTCTAGTCTATGAGATAGTTGTAGCTCATCATCCGCACGTCTTTGTACTTCAGTAGCTAAGTGAACTATCTGCTCATTTACACCACGAAGTGTTTCACCTGCAGAGTTTATATTATCTTTTGTCTCTTTAGCCTGCTGAACTGAGCTTGTAAGCACATCTCTTAGTTCATTACCCTCAGTTGACACAGCTTCAACAATATCACTCTCTTGTTTTGCCTTTTCCTGCATGTCTACAGATGTTGATGAGAGAGTAGCTGCTATAGAAGTATTTTGAGCTGAAGAGCTTTTCGCTTGGGATACGGTAGTTTGAACTTTTTGTATAAAGTCATTTATATTTGTAGCTACTTCAGATATCTCATCACCTTTTGGTACAGATATACGACATGTCAGGTCTCCATCACCCTTAGCAATATTATAAGTTGCATCTTGAAGAATCTGAAGTTTACTAATAACTACATGTTGAATAGCAAATACACTTATAAGAGTAAATACTATGAACATACCGGCTGAAATACCTAAAATAATATTTCTAAGTTCATGTACATTGTCTAAGACTTCTTCCTCTTCGATCTCAACTATAATACCCCATTTTTTACCGAAGACATCTAAAGGAGCGTATGAGCTAATAACACTTACACCCCTATGATCATCTATGATCCAGCTTCCGCTCTTACCTGCTTTTATAGCATCCACAGATTTTGATTTTATCTGCATAGTACCAACTGTAGTACCAGCGTTTACAACATCTTTATCTTGTATATCTTTTAGAAAACGACTGTCATTTTTCATATACCCATCAACAGATACTAAATTTGCAATACCTGTTTTTCCAAGCCCGGCTTTTTCAAAGTTTCCATGAAAGTTCATAACATCATTTACTTTAGAACGAGGAAGTTGAAATATAACAGCACCTTCAAAGTCTTTTCCAAAATTAAGTGGAGATGCTAAGAACAGACCTTGGTCATTATAACTAGCTTCATAAGGAGCATAGTCGGAAAACGCAAGAGTACCTCTTTGTTTACCTTGAACTTCTCTAAAAACTTTTCCAAGTCCGCTTTTTGCATATACACCTGTTAAAAGGTTTGTTCCGAAGTCTTTCTCTTTAGTTACAGAGTAAACAACATCACCGTTTGAATTAACTAAGAAAATATCATAAAGACCATAGTTATCAAGTATATGTTTATATGTAGGATGAACTTGAACATGGTTTGTAGAGTACGTATCTGAATAGTTCTTATTCATAAAAAGCTTTTGCTTTTCACCTACTGGGTTTTCGTTTTGAGCTATATATAAGTATTGAGCGATGATACCGCTTGTAGATTTTGGTAGGTAATTTTTAGCAGCACGTTTAGGATTTGAGTTTTTAACTTTGTAATTTATCTTTGGCAAGAACTCTTTTTCGTAGTGTTTGATCAAAGCTGCTTTCATAGTAGTCATACTAACTTTATCAAACTCTTCAAGTTCTTCAAAACCCTCATCTAATGTCCATAATATTTGAGTAGTAGCATTATCTGTTGTTTTAGCAAGCAACAAGTTCTTAACAGATGAAAAGAAATCTATCAAATGTTCCTTTTTAGACTCTTTTACAGCATCAAGTAAGTCTATATTACTTTTTACTAAAGAGTCAGTTGAACGTGAAACTGACACGTATAATATACTTGTTATTACAACAAAAATAGCAGTTGCTATTAAAGAAATTATCCTAAATTTTATACTCTTAGTGTTCATATCCCCTACCTGATCATTATATTATTTCGTATTGTACACAAGTTTTTTTAAACCTACTTAGCATCAGTATGTTACTTTAACATAATTTTTTGCCTGAGGTAAAGATAGTTCACCTGCTTCAATTTTATCTATTATAGTAACATATTTTGCGTCATTATTTATTATAAGTAAGATAAGTAACTCATCTAAACTTTTACAACTTTCAACTTTTTTCAAAAAAACTTCATCTATATTTTTTTGTCTATTATTTTTGATCTTGATTTTACCTGCTAAATATCCACTCAAAAATATTAAAAAATAATACAAATATTCAAGTTTAAAAACATCTATAGACTTTTCCTCTTTATCTAACAGATCCTCTTTCTTATAAAGCTCTTTTACATCCACACTAAAACTTTTATGTTCAAGTTTTTTTTCTGTATTTGACTTGCTATCAAGATATTTATAGTAAATATTTGGAAAGTCAAAGTTTTTTGCAGATACTATTGCAAATTTTTGACTCCAAGTCCCTTTATATCCATCCTCACTCAGAACATAATCTCTTTTTACCTTTGATGCAAATACTTTTGTATCTGTTATATTTATATCAATAGCTTTTAACTTATCTAAATTTCCAATACCTTCAACAACGATCTCTACATGATATGGTTCGTATGCCTGAATGCTTGGTTTATCTTTTTTAACACTCAACTCAAAACTACCAACCAAGTCTATATCGTTAGCTAAAACATCAACACTTAATTTTTTTTGCTTAATAAGTTTTTTGCTAAATTGTTCATAATCTGCATTATCACGACCAAGAACAGTATTGTTTATTGAGTCCTGATTTGTTTTTTTCATCATCACATCGAAATTAAACTCTACATGTCCACTACTCTTTAAAAAAGCAACAAACTCAAAATCATTTACTCTCTTACCATCTATGATACTTTCTCTCTCACTAAGCAGATATACATCGTAGTCTTTATATTTTCCTACTGGATTGAACTCTATTACATGTAACTCATCTCTTGAGTTAAACTTACAGCTGTAGTGAAGGTGTACAGCTTCGTTAACCAAAACCTGTTCTTTATTTATGCTTGCACTCCACATGTATTCGTTAGCATGTATATTTATACTAGTAAAAATAAAAAATATTAGTATCTTACCAAGGTTGTTTTTCACTTACACCCCTTTTATTTATTAACTCATATTGGCGTGAGCTTAGTTTTGCATTACCCTTACTCATATCGACACTGCTTTGATTTGATTTTACTTTTTTACCGCTATTGTCACTCGCACTACTTGAAGCCGCAGATACATTCATATTTGAACCACCACCCTCTTTTTGTTTTTGTGAAGATTCTTTTTGTTTAGCATCAGATGATTTTTTGGCAGACTTTTGTTGCCCTGAGCTCATCTGTTTTTCCTCTTTTACATCTTTAATATAACGCATATTTTCATCCGCTTCTTGTGAGTAGTGGAGAACTAAGGATTTCATATAGTTCTCTCGAGCTTTTTTAAACTCTTTTAGCCTTACATAGCTATTGGCTATATTATAATAGACTATCGATTTATCAAGTTCATTGTCTGATTTTAAGTTTTTGTATTTTTGCAAAGCCATCTCGTACTTTCCGAGTGTATATAATTTATTTGCTTCGTAAAAACTCTTATAATCAATAGCTTCTATATTAACACCCAGTAAAATCAAAAAAACAATTACAAATCTTTTTAGGTTTGTGACACTGACTAAAAAGCTAAGTATTGCTAAAACTATAAAGTAATAGAATAACTCTTTATTTTGAACAACAGTTACCTGTGTATTTACAAAATCTTCCCTTTGTGAATCTAGAGCTGAGACTATATCGCTAAAATCTGTGCTGTAGACACCACCGCTGACATCTGATATTGTTTTAATAGCTGAATTTGCACGACTTACTACAATATCACCATTTTCATCTTCTAATAGTTCCCCGTTTGCTAACTTTAAAGTTGAGCCGATATTTGTAGCTAACATCATAATATTTACTATCATATTATTCTCTTTTGCAAATCTTGCCTCTTCGCTATAGTCTAACTCATCTGCACCGTCCGTCATTAATACTACAGAGAGTTTTTTACTCTTTGATAATTTTCTAGCTAGTTTTATAGCCGGCATTACATTCGAGCCTTTTGTAATAATAAGTGATTCATCAAGAGAGTTAAAAAGATGAAGCAGAAGCTCACTATCTTGAGTAAGTGGACTAAGCACTATGGCATTTGTCGTAAAGCCAAGTACTCCAAATCTTGTTTTGAAATTATTTTTCACAAGAGATGCCAACAACTCTTTTGAGTGTGCAAGTCTATTTGGAGCTATATCATCTGCTTGCATTGAATAAGACAGATCTACAGCTATTACTACATCATTTAGATTTTGTTTTGTCTTGATCGGTTCTTGTTCTATTACAGGACGTGCAAGAGCTAAAACAATAAACACAAATGTAATTACATAACCGTAGGTACTAGGTAAAAAGTTTTTATAATCTTTTTTTACATATATAGCCAGTAAAAATAGAAACAGCCAAAAAAATTCGGGATTTAAAAAACTCATCTTTTTATCTCCCTATACATCAGATAGAGTAAAAGAGTTATGGCTAATAGTAAAAATATCTCATAAAAGTAATCTTTTAGTAGATACTCCCTGCTTTTGATCTTTGAACTCTCAAGCTCATCTATGTTTTCATATACCTGCTTTAACTCTTTTGCATTTGCAGCATAGTAAAAATGTCCATCGCTTTGCAGGGCTATATTTGTAAGTAAAGCTGAATCAGCCTCACCTTTTTTACCTATAGCTATGGTATATATTTTCACACCTTGCTTGTTTGCTAATTTAACTGCATCTTTTGGGCTTATGCTTCCGCTGTTGTGTTCCCCATCACTTAACAGTATAACAACTTTACTTTTAGCCCTAGAGTGCTTAAATGCACGTACACTTATGGAGATAGCTTCACCGATAGCTGTATTTTGCCCGGCCATACCTTGAGTTAAAAGGTCAAGCATATCTACTACTATGTTTTTCTCATACGTTACAGGACTTGCTATAAAAGCAAAATCACCAAAGAGAACAACTCCAACATTGTCACTTTGTCTGTTTTTTATAAAATCTTTTGCAATATACTTTGTAATTTCAAATCTGCTTTTACCCTTTAGCTCCTCTTCATCATCAGAAGAAAAACCAGAAGAGTTCATAGAGCCGCTTGCATCTATTGCCAAGACTATATCTTTACCATGACGATTATATGGATTTGTTCTATCAATAAGTATAGGTGAAGCAAGTGCTACTACTAAAAAAATAAATATAAGTACTTTGATTATCCACTCTAATTGCTTTATATTTTTTTTTGCACTCATAAGATGTAAATGAACAAAAAAAATACTATGCGGATACTCTTTACATTTACGCAAACAATATATGATCGGAATAAGCAACAAAATAAACCAAGGGTACTCAAAACTAAAGTAATTCATGTTCATATTTTACCCAAAATTAGATTTCTAAAAAAAATTTACAAATTTGTCAAAAAAACTCTTGACATTAAAAAATGATTTGCCTATAATTTCGACCTCTTAACAAAGAGAACAACGTCTTGTTAGCTCAGTTGGTAGAGCACGTCACTTTTAATGATGTGGCCTCAGGTTCGAATCCTGAACAGGACACCATATTTATTGGCCCCATCGTCTAGTGGTTAGGATCCATGGTTTTCATCCATGTTACAGGAGTTCGAGTCTCCTTGGGGTCACCAATAATTTTTAATAACAATCAAACAAATTTTTTTAAAACCTGTTTCATTCTCCTAAGAAGATAAGCCCACCACTTATCTTCTTTACCTTTTTATAATCTTTGAGGCATCTCTTCTTTAAATGCACTATCTTCAGCTTTTTTAAGTAACTCCAGCGCACCGTTATCTATCATCTTTTGAGCTAGTTCTAAACCTAGATCTTTAGACTCATCTACGCTACATGTAAGTTTCTCATTCATTACATTTGTTCCATTAGCAAAACCTAGCATTACACGAAATGTTATCTCATCATTATTCTTTACTGCATTACATGCTACAGGTGCTGAACATCCTGCCCCTATTTTAGATATGAAATCTCTCTCTATTTGAGTACATATAAAAGTATCTTCATCTTTAAGTGATTCTGCAATTTCGCGTACCTTATCATTACCTTGAATTATCTCTATCCCAAGGGCTGCTTGACCCATAGGTGGTATCATCATATCAAGTGATAGTTTTTGAGTATAAGGTATGTCTTTTAATAAGTCTAGCCTGTGTAGACCTATATATGCAAGGATAATAGCATCATACTGACCCTCGCTCAGTTTTCTAAGTCTAGTGTTTACGTTTCCGCGCAGGTCTTTGACTTTTAGATCAGGTCTTTTTTGAAGAAGCTGCATACGACGTCTAAGACTTGTAGTACCGACTACGGCACCCTCTGGTAACTCTTCTAGTGATTTGTACTTATGAGATAAGAATATATCACTCTGATCTTGTCTTTGTGTAACTGCAACTAACTCTAGTCCATCAGGAATATATGTTGGCACATCTTTTAAAGAGTGAACTGCCAAGTGTGCGTTTCCAGCTAACATCTCATCTTCAAGTTCTTTTGTAAAGTGCCCTTTTCCACCGATGAGTGCCAATGGTTTATCTAAGACCTTATCACCGTTACTTACTATCTTGTTTAACTCAACTTCTATCTCAGGAAATGAAGCTTCAACTCTCTCTTTTATATGGTAAGCCTGCCATAAAGCAAGATCTGATACTCTTGTAGCTATTACAAGTTTTTCCATCTATTTTACACCTAAATATTTTTTCTTCGATCTATCTTTAACACCGTCAAAAAATACAGTCGGCGTACCTTGAACCATTACATCATCTGCAATAGCCTGGTCTTGCTCAAAATGCTTAACAACACGCGGATCTTCAATATCTTTTTTAGTAATACTTGTACCCATAACTTTATTAAATGCTCCAAGTATTTTAGAAAGATTACGTTCACGCCCGTCTATTTCAACTTTGTATAGTTTTAACACTACATCTTTCTTACCCTTTAACTCAGCGGCTATAGCAGCTTTTGTTAACTCAACTGCTGCAGGATGAAGGGACGGTAGTGGGAAATGGTAATAATATACAGCGAAGTCATTAGGACGTTTTTTCATATCCTCTATCGCTTTTGGAACATAAGAGCGGCAAAACGGGCATAAAGGGTCTGAGAAAACCACTACTTTGTGTTTTGCATTTTCATTACCGTAAATAATGTTCTCTTTTTTATAATGTCTTGCTTCAAACTTTGGAGATACTGCATCTTTTAATGATCTTTTAGTTTTTATATCTATAAGATCAGGAGTTATTACTAGACCGTTAGAGAACCAGATCATTTTTTGTTTAACTTCTCTGTTGTCTTTTAAAGTTGCATCAACATTTACAATAAAAGCACTCCACTCAGACATCTCTTTTACTGATGACTTTGAGCTTACACCTATTTTTATAGTTTTAATATTTGGATTACTTTTAAAATTGTTATATAAAAAATCTTCTATTTGCTTGTTTGTAGCAGAAGCCTGAACTAAACTAGTGCTTAGTAGAGTTATCGCTAATAATTTCAACATCAATGACATCTGATTCCTTTGTAATATGTGAAGTATTTGATTTGAACTCATCAAAATCTGTACGACATCTTTTTGACGAGTACATCTGGTATCGGTTTACGATCATAGTGGTAAATACACTAAACTGTAAAAGAGCACCTACTATATCTGTTAAAAAGCCTGGCAAGATTAAAAATATTGCCCCTATCAGAGTAAACAGGTTTAGGTTTTGAAACTCTTGAAGATCTATACAATTATATGAAACAGCAGTTAAATTCTCACGAAGTGATTGTTTAAAATTTACCAGTATATAAATACCGATGGAAGCAGTTATCAATATCTCAAAGAAGGTCACAATACTTCCAAGAACAGATGAGATATTTACAGAAATTAATACCTCTAAAAACAGATACACAATAAAATAAACCATACTACATTAATTCCATAATTTTTTCAAAAACTTCACCTACCGCAACAGAAGTTTTTTCTTTTGTAGCTCTATCAAAGATCTGAACTAAACCGTTTTCTAACTCTTTTCCAATTATAACAGTGTATGGAAAACCGATTAACTCAGCATCTTTCATTTTAAAGCCAAATCTATCTTTTCTATCATCTATTATAACTTCTACGTCCTCACCAAGAAGTTTTAGGTATAACTCCTCACCAAGTGTGCTTTGTGCTTCATCTTTTATGTTAGAGACCATGATATTTACCATATATGGTGCTGTATTTTTAGTCCAGATACAACCATTTTCATCATGGTGTTGTTCAACAACTGCTGCAACTAAACGTGATACACCCATACCGTATGTACCCATAATAAACGGCTGACTTTTACCGCCCTCATCCAAAAACTCTGCTTTTAGTGCTTTTGAGTATGTAGTGCCAAGTTTAAAGATATGTCCGACTTCAATACCTTTAGTTAAAGATAATTTACCATCACAATGTGGACATTTATCATCACCTTTTAACTCTTTTATATCAGTTACACTGCTTGCATCAAAATCTTCACCAAGCTCTTCCATATCCATAAATACTTCAATGTTTGCACCATATTCACACTTGTTACAAACAGCTATAGTATCTTCTCCGCTCTCAGCAAGTACCATAAGTTCTTTAGAACCTGTCCCGCCGATAGCACCGCTGTCAGCTTCAACTACACGGTAATCAAGTCCAAGACGTCTTAATATACGTTTATAAGCTTCTTCAACTGCATCAAACTCTCTGTCAAGATCTTTCGTATTAGCATGAAAACTATAACCGTCTTTCATGATAAACTCACGCCCGCGCATAAGACCAAAACGAGGTCTGACTTCATCACGGAATTTTGTTTTGATCTGGTATAGATTGAACGGTAAGTTCTTGTAACTTGTTATACGTCCGCGGACAAGATCTACCATCATCTCTTCATGAGTTGGTCCTAGTACAAAAAGTTTCTCTTTTCTATCATAAAACCTTAAAAGCTCTTTTCCGAACTTGTCTATTCTTCCGCTTTCTATCCATAAGTCACTCGGTGCTACAAAAGATAGTTCAACCTCTTGAGCTCCGATCTCTTCCATCTCTTCGTGTATAATATTTTCAATTTTTCTAATTACTCTTTTAGCAAGTGGCATGTAAGAGTATAAGCCTGAAGCAACCTGTGATATAAAACCGGCACGTGATAAAAATATGTGACTTGCTAATACGGCATCACTTGGTGCATCCTTGCTTGTTGGAATAAATGCTTTACTTCTTCTCATTATTTGTTAACCTCTTTTTTAAATCTATCTGGTACGTTATCGTTTTCGCTATTTGCTAACATCTGCATAACACCGCTTACACTATCTGACTTTGGCTCATGTGTTACTTGACGCATCTTAGACGTCATGTCGTGTAAAAATCTTTTTAATGTTTGTTCTGCCATCTTTTGAGCCTGGGCTGCATACTCTTTTGGTAAGTAACCTTTTTCTATGGCACGCTTTGCTTCTAACTCTGCACTTTTATATGCTTTTTGATATATATCTTTTATCATAGGTTCTACATTAAGAGCATCTAGCCATTCAAAGAACTCTACAACACTACGACCTACTACACCATGAGCTTTTCTCGCTTCATCCTCTTTTATACCCTTGTTCTCTTCAACTATTGATTTTAGATCATCAACCGTAAAAAGTTGGATCATCCCTGAGTATGAACAGCTTATATCTCTTGGAACTGCAAGGTCAAACCAAAATCTTTGGTAGTTACATACATTTATCATATCATCTGTGATTATGGGAGCATTTGAGCTTGTAGCAGTGAAAAGTATCTCAAACTCGTTAACGGCTTTATCAAGTTTAGTATAGTCGTAAACTTTTGCCCCGACTTCATCTGCAAGTATTTGTGCTTTTTCTTTTGTACGGTTCATAATATATACATCCGCGCCATGTGATATCATATGTTTAGCAGTGATCTCGCTCATCTCTCCAACACCTATGACAAGTGTTTTTTTACCTTCTATCTTGTTTAAAACAGATTTTAATTTTGAAACTGCTACAGATGCAACAGAGACTGGTTTTGAACTAATATCGGTAGTATTTCTTACTTTAGCAGCACATTTAAACGCAGCTTTTATAGCACGTGCTATCTTTTTATCACAATGCCCTTTATCGTATGAGAATCTAAATGCATCTTTTATCTGACCTGCGATTTGTGTCTCACCAATAACTATAGAATCAAGTGCAGAGGCTACTGCAAAAAGGTGATGAATAGCACTTGAGTCATCATATACATCAGCTTTGTCTTCAAGTTCACCCAAAGTCATATCTGCTCTTTGACTAAGTCTGTCAAATATATGTTCTTTTGCACTAGTTACATCACTACAAGAACAAAATATCTCCATTCTGTTACATGTAGATATTAAAATCGTTTCATTTATAAATTCACTTGAGTTTAACTTTGTAAGACACCCATTTACACTCTTATCATTTGGATAAGTTAACTTTTCCCTTACTTCTAAAGGTGAATTTTTATGTGAGAAACTTACAAGTAGATAGTGCATTAAAAACTTCTTTTTATCATTGAATCTAAAATGGCTACTAGTTCTACATCATCACTCATTACACTTTTTGCTTCATCAGATAAAAGTGCAGCTAACTCAAATGACTGTTCAACAGTTTTAAACTCAGCCATTTTTTCTTTTATCCAAGCACTATCTGATGTATCGATCTTCTTGGCATGTAGAGATTCTAGGCGTTTTTTATCTGAGTCATTTAGCTTTCTATGAAGATAGATATAAGGAAGTGTACATTTACCTTCTACAAAGTCATTAAGTGCAGGTTTCCCCAAAGTCTCAGAGTCTTGAGTAATATCCAAGATATCATCAATTATTTGAAATGATAATCCTAAATTTTTACCATAGATTGCGTGAGCCTGAGCATCTTTACCTACAAGCATAGCGGCAGCTGCGGCAGCTGCTTCTATGAGAGTTGCAGTTTTAAGATAAAGCATATCAAGGTATTTATCTTCATCTTCATTAAATTCATCTGCCATCTTAACATCCATCATCTCACCCTTAGAGAGTGCCGTAACAGATGAGGCGATAGTTCTAGCTATATCCTTGTCAAAAGATACCAGTTCAGTAAACGCTTTAGAGTATAATATATCTCCAAGCATAACTGCAGTTTTACTTCCATCGGTAGCATTTACAGACGCTACCCCACGTCTTGTATCTGCATCATCGATAACATCATCGTGAAGTAGACTTGCTGCGTGTATAAGTTCTACTATAGCAGCTAACAATGGTGCCTCTTCATGCTCCCCGGCTATTTTTAAAATAAGTTTTGCACGAAGTCTTTTCCCACCGCTTAGATTTTGGAATAGACGTGTAACTTCACTGTAGTCACACTCATCTATTAATCTTGCAATCTCTTGTTCTACTCTCTGCATCTATCCTCTTTTTTCTAATTTAAATCTTTTAGACTTACTTTACCAGTGTCATCATATAATAATATTTTAAATGTAGCTTCAAAAGTTTTATAATCAAAATCTTCAAACTTCACTAGTAAGTACGGCACGCTATATCTTTTACTTTTTCCACGTGACTTTAACTCTAATCTAAATGAATTATTTTTATATCTCTTATAAAGTATATTTTGTGAAACAATTTTATCATATGACCTTAAGATGACCAAACCGCCATTCTTATACAAGGTCCATCTAAACTCAAAAGTTTTTATAAAATTTTCGTATTTTACAAGAATTTTCTTTTGTTCATCCTTTTTTAGTTTAATAATTTTTGTTTGCTTAAAATCTAATGTGTAAGCAACACTAAAAAAAAGGTTTAAAACTAAAAATAAACGCAGTAAAATTCTCAAAATAATATGATCCCTGACTTTTAATCAGATATTATACTATTTAGAAAACAACATTTCAATATGTAGAAGTTAAAGTGGGTTGGAACCCGGGTAGTTATATATCTACGCCAAGCTCACGAAGTCTTTCTATCACTGGTGGATGTGTGTAGTGAAAGAAGATATAAAGAGGATGTGAAAGTGGAAAACTTTTGTTTTCCTCTACAAGTTTTTTAAGGGCATTTGCAAGTTCTATCTCACCGCCTGCACCACCAAGTTCGCTTCCCATTTTATCGGCCTCATACTCGTTATGACGGCTTACTATCCCCATAATAGGCATCATAACAAAACCAAGAACTGGCATAAAAAGCATAAGCAGTATCATAACTAAATACGGTTCTTGTGATATCCCAAGCTCAAGGTATAAAGACTCTGGAAGATTTCCAAAAATCCCGAACATTATAAATAGCATACCGCCCACAAGAGCTATATTTTTATATATATCGCCATGTGCAAAGTGACCAAGTTCATGTCCAAGAACTGCTAAAAGCTCTTTAGTACTTAGTTTTTCTATAAGCGTATCAAAAAGAACTACCCTCTTCGCTTTTCCAAAACCACCAAAATAAGCATTTAATCTTGCATCACGTTTAGATGCATCACTTACAAATACACCTGAACTTTTAAAGCCAGTTTTATCCATAAGAGATTTTATCTGCTCATCTAACTCTTCATCTTTAAGAGGAGTAAGTTTGTCAAAAAACATCGCACGAAATGCAGGATAGAGCATATTTATAAGTATTACAACACCAAATATAAATAAAAAACTCCATAACCACCAAAGAGTAAGACCAGAGATTATTTCATAGATGATCCATACGACCAATGAACCTAAGATCAAGGTCATAACAAAACCTATCAGCGTATCTTTTATCCATAATCCTAAAGTAGATTTATTAAAACCGTACTTTTGATCCAGTACAAATTTTTCATAATAAGATACAGGTAGTGAAAGGATAGAGTTAATAACTACAAAGCCCATAACAATAGCAATGTTTAATATAGCTTCATTTTCAAAGAATATATTATTTGAAAGGTAAGAGATACCAAAACCCATCCAAGCAATAAAAAATATGTAATCAAAAAATGAAGTAAAAATAGATAATTTTTCTTTTGCTACAGAGTATGATGCAGCTTTAACGAACTCACTTGGAGCAAGTAAAACAGCTTCTTTTCTTTTTACTTCGTTGATATATCCTATTTGCATCACACTTACGTATATAGATACTAGAATATACAACGAGTATATCGAGACAATTGTCATTAACATGTATTGACCTTAATTAAGATTTTCGTAATATTACCTAAAAAAAAGATAATATTATTTCATAGGTACGACTTGGTAAGACTTTTCTTGTGCTAAGTTTTCATTTGAATTATCATAATAACTATAAGCTATAGAGTATATAAGACCTATTGTAAGACCTGCTAAAATAACTGCCCATACAACCTTTTTTTTCTCGCCTTTAAGTGAATTATAATCACCAATATCTTCTAAACGTAGTTCACTCATGACATTATCCTTTTTACTATTTTTAATACAATATCAAAATTTTGTTACAAAAAAATTGAATATTAGAATTACTTATTTAATTTAAGTATCTTTTCTAATTATAATTAAAATAAGTTAATAGAATAGTTTACTGAGCCCTTATTTTTAGAATAAGCTTAGATATTATTAGAATAACAAGTAAGATGATCCCACTTACAACAAAAAAATCTTTTACACCTACAGCTTTGACTAAAGGCATACTTACAATAGGTGAGCAAAACTGACCGAAAAAATATGCACTTGATAGATATGCAGATGACTTAATACGTTTAGTATGATGTGCAACATGAAGCATCCAAGATGTCATGTTCGCCATCATCAGTCCACCGCCAAATCCCATAATAGGTGATGTTATAAAAAATAAATATACGTTATTAACATTACCTATAAGTATAAAACCAAATGCAATTATCGCCAGACCTATAAGGTAGATAGTTGAAAAATCATACCTCTTTTTAAATTTTGCAAAACTGATAGCACCAAGGGCATTAAATACAAATGCCGTAGCAATGATCTCTCCAGTCAGGGTACCGCTAGCTCCAAAAACGTTTATCATCAAAAAAGGCATCTGAGTTGGTAGTATATAAAAGACAAGCATCAAAACAAATGCAAGAAGATATATATACCAAAGGTTATGGTTAATATAGGTATCGTCCTCATCTACTTTTTCGTCTGTTTTAACTTCAACAAGGTATTTTACTACGAACACTAAAACAAGCAGACCAAGTATATATATACCAAACGGATATCGCCAATCCATGTCAGATAATACCCCACCTCCAACTATAAAAACTATTCCACCTACAGATATAAATGCACTTTGAAGCCCCATGAACTTATGTCTTGCTTCATGTTTAAAATAATCACCGATTAAAGATGTAGATACTATCATCAAGATCGCTATAGCAATCCCGAACAAAAATCTTGAAAATAAAAGATCATATATACTCTCTAAATACAGCCCTGCAGTTCCAAATAAAGAAAACAAGACCAAAGCTATCACAGTCGATCTTTTTTTACCTACTTTAAAAACAAAGTGTCCTAAAAACGGTGATAAAAAAGCTATAGACAAAGATGGAAGTGTTATCATCAACCTTGAATACAACTCAATATTTTCTACATGGTCAAAATGTTCATTTAGATGTGGAAGCATCGTTACTATCGCCACGTTTGACATCATGGTCAACATGGAGAGTAGTAACAAAGTTACTTTTGTAGCGGTTGAGATATTACTCATGTCATACCTCTTTAAAGTTCATAGTCTACGACTTTAGAGACCTCTATAACTTGTTTTATAAACTCAAGTACTTCTAAATGTGCAGGATGAACTGCATATGCATTTAAGTCATCTTTTGTAGCAAAAGCAGAATAAAGCGACATGTCAAATGCACGTTCGCTTTTGTTAAAGTCAATACCCACTTCCATTTTTTCAAGCATAGGGATCTTTGATACTAACTCTTCTAACTTACTTTTTGCTACTAATAGATTTTCATCTTTATTTTCATCTTTAAATTTAAACATTACTATATGTACTATCATTTATATCTCTCTTTTTTGCATGATTATAGCATAAGAGGATATAAAATTATTGCATTGGCGTTAAAGTTGAAAGTTGTGTATCTTCTATTGTTATAGACTCTATCTCATCTGTTGATGGTATAAAAAATTTAAACATTTTAGTATCAATATGGTCTAAAGACATTACAATAAATGGTATCCTCATCTCGTTTGCATTTATAAATTTAACTATAGCGTATAGCCTAGCTTCACTTTGTGAAATTTCACTATTCCACATAATCTCACGTTTTCTTTCTTGAGTATATATTGAAACATCATTTGTATCTTGTGTAACATTTCCGTAGATCATATTTCCAGATGTTTTGTTTATTATAGGGGGAGCTAAATATGCATTTGGATTTGTTGAACGACTATAAAATGTATCTAATCTTTTTTCAAAGTCATCTATAGCTTTATAGTTATAATCAGATATCCAAGTTCTATCACAATATGTCATTAGATCATGGTAATGATCTTTTTCTAAAAGATTATAATCAACCTTGATAAATCCTGTTTTACTTATTCTTCCGTATACTCCCGAACCATTGTAAGGGTAACTAAGATCTGGATCTGCAGGAACACCACAATTGTCATTTGTTTCTGCACTACTAGCAACATGATATCTACCATGGTTATGCCCTATCTCATGTGCTGTAACTTCATAAAATTTTCTAGAAGTAATTTCATCTATTCTTCCAATACCTACAAGTAGTGGTTCTTGTACACTAAAATCAAGCATATCATTAACATAAGCAAGTCCTGCAACGCCATAAGGATCAGTTGCAGAACTTTCTATAACACCAAAATAAAAAACATCTGCTAAAGTAGAATCTATTGCTACTTCACTGTCTTTTTGAATCACAAGATCAGAAAGTACATTATTCCAATAATTTCCAGCTGAATCAGGAGAATATGAACTTGTAAGTACATCTCCTACTGTAACCTCTACTTCATCTAGAGGATATATAGATTCTAAATACTCTTTTGTACCATCTATGATCTCTTGAGTTATTGTAACGGCACCATTGTTTGTAGTTATAGGAACTAGTTTAATTCTCATTTTATATCTGTCTACAAAGCCAAATGACTCTTCAGTAGCTATACCTGGATATCTATTATTTGAGTCATCTATTTCTGAGATTTTATCAAACGGGTCTAACTCAACATAGAAGGTAGTACCTGTTCTCATCCATTCTGTCGTGTTGATATCAAAATGTATAACCTTATTTGTAGAGTCAGCACTTGCATATGGTGTATCTGATAGTGCTACCTCTTTTATGATAGGTGTGAGTGCATTTCCACCATAAGTACCGCCCAACTTTACATCAACTTTTAGATTTTCAGACAAAGAGTCACTATTTACAAAAACACGTAAAATACCCGGTTTATTTGATATTATTGGTGTAGAGTTTGTATTGTTATCTAGATCAACTTGAACGGATTGGTTAAATGTAACATTATCGATCGATAGATCAATATTAGCAGGATTTAGAGTTGGAGTTGTATTTATTATTTCAGAAAATTTACCATCACCGTTTACATTTGTACCTGCAACAGAAAAATAATAACCCGTATCATTTGTAAGTGAACTAATTGTTTGTGAAAGTGTTGCACTGCTAATACCACTTACTGATTGATTAAGGTTAGACTCGCTTGTACCGTATTTTATAGTATATGAACTCGGTGTAGTATCAAGTGCACACCATTCTAGATCAACTAAAGTATCACCACTACTAGATAAAATATGCTCTGGTGTCTCAGTGATATAATTTTTTCCAATAGTAAAAGTTATTGGATCTGATGTAGCTATAGTAGAAGTCCCATTTAATGCTCTCATCGTAATAGTTACAGAAGACCCAAGTGTTAATCTATTTGCATAAAAAGTAATATCATCACCTGAAAAGCTATAACTATAACCTCCTACACCGCTATCATAAATAAAATATATATTACTAGCGGTGTGTGCATTTACACCTGAAACATAAGCATTATCTACTCCCAAGGTTATATCATATTCATAACTTGTCGCCCCAGTTATAGAGTTCCAATGAAGTATATTTGTATCTAATATACCGTCTTGCCCTTCTGCCCATAGATTTAAAACAGTAGCAGGAGTAAAATTTTCAAACTTCAAGCTTGTTGTATTACATATGGAAGAGATAGGTGTAACTGGATTATTTATATTTATTGTAACATTTACACTCGTACTATTTCCAGCCGTATTTGTAGCATAAACAGTTAAATTATAAACTGATGTAGTGTTGTAATCAAAGGTCGTAACTGTTGTTATCTCCCCTGCTGAATCAATATTAAAGTTAGTAGTACCACTAAGTGTGAAAGATGTTATGGCACTATCACCACTATTTGTTACATGTATGCTTCCTACAATGGTGCCAATAGTTGCATTTTCATCTATAGCTGCAGTAAAATCTGCTAATGTAGGTACTTCATCAGCAATATCACTGATATTAACGGTCACATTAACACTTGTACTATTTCCAGCACTATTTGTAGCATATACTGTTAAAGTGTATTGAGTAGTAGTTTCATAGTCAAATGTCGTTTTTGTAGTTATTTCTCCTGATGAATCAATAAGAAAATTAGTAGTGTCACTTAGAGTAAAAGATGTTATAGCAGTATCTCCAGTAACTGAAATACTAACACTACCTACAGATGTACCAATAGTCACATCTTCATCTATAGAAGCAGTAAAAGCTGTTAAAGTTGGAACGATATCAGGGATATCGTTTATATTTATGGTTACAGCTACACTTGCACTATCCCCTACACCGTTAGTTGCATATACAGTTAAGTTGTAAACAGTAGTTGATTCGTAATCAAGTGTAGTTTTTGTAGTTATAACACCACTTGAACTTATATTAAAGTTAGTAGTATCACTAAGTGTGTAAGATGTAATTGTGCTGTTTCCACTATCTGTAATAGTAATACTACCAACAGTTGTTCCTATGCTTACATCCTCATCTATTGATGTAGTAAAACTTGATAACGTTGGGACAGATACACTTGATTCTACTACGTCATTTATATTTATCGTGACACTTACATTTTCACTATTTCCTGCATCATTTGTAGCATATGCTGTAAAAGTGTATTGAGTAGTAGTTTCAAAATCAAGTGTAGAACTTGTAGTAATTTCTCCTGCTGAGTCAATACTAAAGTTTGTAGTATCACTAAGAGTGAAAGATGATATATCACTATCACCGCTATTTGTTACATGTATGCTTCCTACAATGGTGCCAATAGTTGCAGTTTCATCTATATATGCAATAAAATTATCTAGTGTAGGTACTGTACTAGGTGTTGTCTGTGTCGTGTTATTGTCTGTGTTAGTCGTAGTTGTAGAATCTCCACTACAACCACCAAGAAAAAGTAGTAAAGTAGATAAAAGTAAAGTTAAAAAAGTACCCCTCATATTATGCCCCATTCTTTTCATATTAATACATAATATAACTTTATATATAAGAAAGCACTTAAAATATTTTTTAACAACAATACAATTTGTTAAAAATATAATTAAATTTAGCTAAGAATACCTTTCCAGAAAAATTCGGCTATCATAACTATTAAAAAGATACCGACAAAATTTAAAACTATTCCATATCTCATCATACTTTTAACATCAACAGCACCACTACTCATAGCTATAGCATTTGGAGGGGTTGCAATAGGGAGCATAAAGGCATAACTAGCACACAAAGTAGCCACCATCATAAATAGCGTTGTGTTTATGCCGGTTTGAATAGCTACTGAGTAAATAACAGGAAGCATTATGGATATCAAAGCTGTATTAGACGTTATCTCTGTCGTAAATGTGATAAGCATAGCTACTGCAAAAAGTAAAATAATAGGATGCAGTTCTGTCATAACAATCAGGTACGATGCAACCTCTGAGGCAAGACCAGTCTCACCAAAAGCTTTTGCTATGGAAAAACCAGCACCAAATAAGAACATGATCCTATAGGGAATTTTTCCTTTATCTTCCATCCATTCCAATATATTAAACGGCGGAGCAAAAAGAATAAGTCCTGCAAATAAAAGCATTCCAGGTTCACTTAATCCAAGTCCAGGCCAAAATGGATCCATAGGGGCATTTAATAAAAGCATGAAAATCAAAGAACCTATTATAAACAATACTTTTTTTTGATTTTTTTCTAATGGCTTCTTCTCTTCTTCTCTATGAATCGGTGTATTAGGAACTCCAAGACTTAAAATCATACTAACTATTATAAACATTATAAATGCTAATGGTGCGACCATCCACATCCATTGAAAAAATGGTATTGTATCCATGCCTTTTTCAGACATTACACCAAGTAAGATAAGATTTGGCGGAGTACCTATGGGGGTCATGATACCACCGACACTTGCACCATATGCTATGGCAAGTGCAAATCTAAGTTTTAGTTTTACATCTTCGGTTATAAACAGTGCTATTGACATCAAAAGCAGTGTTGTCGTAGTGTTTGAGAGGATCGAACTTAACAAACCAGAAGTGATAGCTAAAGAAAATATCATACCCCTTGGAGTGTTTGGAAAAAGAGAAAGCATCTTATCTGCTATCCAAGTATGCAGATTACTTTTCTCAACTGCAATAGCTAGTAAAAAACCACCCAAAAATAGGTAGATGATAGGGTGTGAATAATTTATTGCTGTAGCTTTTGTATTTAAAATAGAAAAAGCTGGAAATAAGATAATAGGAAGTAAAGATACAACTGCAAGTGGTAAACCTTCATTTGTCCAAAGCACTACCATCATTGCTATCAGACCTAAAAGTGAAGACTGAACTGGGTTAAACATAAGAAGTGAGAGTGCAAAAACTAAAGCACCAAATCCAACTCCTATAGCTATTTTTTGAAATTGTTCTTTATGTTCGTGCATTTTATTTCCTTCTTGTGTTTTGTCTTACTGAGACTATGAATTGGTATATTAAGTAACCCATAAATATTTTATAAACCAATTCAACTAAAGATATATTATCTCCAATTTTTGAAAATGGATTAACATTTAATACAAATTGATTTAAAAGTTCTTTATCTAAACCACTTGACATAGCATACTGGAAAGAAATAAAAACTACTAAAACAATAAAAATTATTCTAAGAAAAGCCTTTAATAAATACTCTTTATAAAAACATGAATTTAAAAACCAATTAAATAATCCAAATGATGCTATAGATAAAAAATAAAAAAATAAACTAACATCAATATTTTTATAAATAGTATTTATACTAAAAAACCAACTAAACAATGTTATCCACATTAAAACCAATAACCAATTTTGAGAATGTTCTGAAACTATATTATGTAATTTAAATATTAAAAGATCTTGTAAGTTTTCACTATTTAACTCTTTTTCACGTTCACTCAATTCTAACGCATAAAATCTATTAGACTCTATAATATTGTTTTGTTTTTCAAAAGAGTGTTTAATTATCCTAGCTGTTTCTCTATTTGCCACATCAATATCTTTTGACATACCTATATAATATCCAGCTTCATGTTTTTTTCTCACTTCTGAGCTTACCTCCAAAAAATTTGCTTCGGCTTTTATTATAGAATCTGCTAAATTTATTTCTTGTTTAAATATCGTTTTTCTGAACAAAACTAATTCTTCAAATGTTGTATATTTAAAATCTACACTTTCATGAAAAACAGCTTCAGTAAATACAGATATGTCCTCAAAAGTTGTTTTAAAAAAATTCACAGTATAAAAATTACTTCCATAAAAATCTGCTAGGTCTTTAAATGTTGTGTTTTCAAAGTTTACATTTGCTATTTTTTTAGAGTTTTGAATCCTAACTTTTGAACCTTTTTCGAAAGTTTGATTTTTAAAATTAAGTTCTTTATTAAAAGTACATTTTTCAAATGTTAGTCCTTTTTTAAAAGTAATAAATCTAAAATCTATATCATCCCAAAATGTACATTCTTTTAAAAATAGCTTCTTAGTAAATTTATTCTCTTCTTGATAAAAAAAGTTACTACCATTATCTGCTAATGTTTCTGCTAATGTTTCTGCTAAACCTTTTTCTTCACACTTTGGAAAATAAACTTTTTCAAAGGGTATCTCTACTGATAATCTATCTTCATCTTGTTCTTTAATTATCTCTCGTATTTTTTTCCAAAATAATTTAATATCTTTTTCTTTATTGTCACAATGCAAAATACATTTGTTTTGTTCTATATCAAAATATTCATCTTCAAACTCTTTATCACATACACTACATGTATTCATCTAATAAACCTCTTTACGATGTCCAATACGTACAACTATTATAATAAGTTCTTCATCTTTAACTTGAAATATAACTCGATACTCTTTTATTCGTAAGCGAAATTTACCTTTGTATTCACCCTTAAGAGCTTTTATATTATTTTTTAAAACATCTGGATTTGTAGTAAGAAGTATGAGTTTTTCTTTTATGTTTTTTTGAGCAACTGAATCTAACTTTTTAAACTCTTTTTTTGCACTGTTTAAAAAGTTAAGTGTATACATATATTAAAGACCCAACTCTTTAAATACTTCATCTGCAGAAATTAATTTTTCTTTACCATCTTCTAAATCTTTTAACCTTTTATCAGATAATTTTTCGTCAATAGAGTCAAAATACATATTTAACGCTTTTTCTACTATATGACTTTTTTTCTCATTTAACTCTTGTGATATAGAGTTTAACTCATCAATAATAAAATCAGATACGGTAAATGTACTTCTTATTTTATGCATAATATACTCCTATTCATATAATCGTATGAATAATTATACATAAAATTATCTTGAAAGTAAATCTTTTAAAGATATATGAGGCTCTTTACCTTCTAAAAGTTCATATACTTCTTTTGCTATTGGAAGATATAGATCTTTATGTTCAGATATTTTATATAGTGCGTAAGCAGTACCTATACCCTCTGCTACCTCACCTAGTTCTTCTATTATCTCTTCTTTGCTTTTTCCATCTGCAATTCCAAGCCCAACACGGAAGTTTCTACTCATGGTTGAACTGGCAGTTAAAAACAGATCACCCGCTCCGCTAAGCCCGTTAAAGGTATCTTCTTTTGCTCCATAAGCAAGTCCAAATCTCGTCATCTCGACCAGACCTCGAGATATTAAAGCTGCCGCTGCATTTTTTCCAAGCCCTAGACCTTCACATATTCCCGCAGCTATAGCTATTACGTTTTTATAAGCTCCCGCTACCTCTGCACCCATAACATCTCTTGATGTATATGTTTTTATAAAGCTAGGAAACTTATCTGCAAAATCAATTGCTAACTCTTCGTTAGCGGAGTTAACTACAAGAGCTGTGGGAAGTGACTTTTGAACCTCCACCGCAAATGATGGTCCAGATAAAAAAGCTATGTTTTCATCAGGTATATAGGGTTTATATATGTCATTTAAAAAACGACCTGTTGTAGCTTCTATACCTTTAGCAACAACCAAAACTTTTTGTCCACTGAATTTAAAATTTTCTTTTAACCATCCAGAAACTTGTTGAGCAGGAATCGCCATAATAAGATAATCGCACTCTAAAGCCTCCTCTAAAGATACAAAATTCGGTAGATCACGAGGTGTGCGAGAAGTTATAACTACATCATTTTTCTCACTAAATGCATATGCTAATGCACTACCCCACTTACCTGCTCCAATTACCCCAATCGACTTCACACTGGCTCCCTATTAAAGATTCAAATTCTATTATTTTGTTATCATACCCAACTACTATTAAAATATCCCCATTTTTTATAGCCTTATGTTTGGCTTTTGAGGAATATATAAAGCTTGAATTTATATCATCTTGCATGATTGAAAGTACTATTATCCCAAACTCTTTTCCCCAGTTTACCTCAAATGGATGTTTACCTATAAAACTAGCATCTTTCTCTACACATATCTGGGATATTTTCAAGTCACTTTTTTCATAAAGAATACCATGCATGACTTTGGTTACTATTGGTTTTCTTAACATGTCGCTTATCATACTAGCGGTCGTCTGAACAAGAGGTATTACTTTATCTGCACCTGCTAAAGTCAGCTTATGAGCACCCTCTTTATTTTTACAAAAAGCTATGATTTTTAACTTTTTAAACTTAGCACGAAGAGATAGTGTCAAGAAGATATTTGTAGCATCATCTTGTAAAACACAAAAGACCACAGACTTATCCATATCAAATTTTTCTTCAAGCTCTAGCCACTCATCACTTAGATCAAATTTGTTAGACTCCTCATTCTCTTCAAGACTAAATAGTTCTATATTGTCGAACTTGTATGCAATACTTTTTTTTATCTCTAAAGAGTATTCGTTATATCCAAACAAAAGTGCTGCGTCTTTTTTTTCCATTATATTGCTCATCTAAATATCTTCTTTTGTAATGCTCTTATAAACTCACGAATAAATAGCGAATTTCCAATAACTACCAAATAATCACCAAGCTCTATCTCTGTATCTTCAGGAGGATTAAATAAGAACTTATCATCAGTCTTTTTCCAAATACCTAAAAGAACTACACGAAACTTTTCATTATCAAGTTCATCAACTTTAGATATATATTTTACTATACGATTTGTAACTAAGATCTCTTCCATATCAACACCTGAAAAATCACTTCTTAGTGCATGTATAACTTCAAAAGCGACAGGTTGACCGACAAACTCTTTAGCTATCATACCTACCAGATCTTTTGAGTATATGATCTCATTGGCTCCTGCAATGGCAAGTTTATTTCTATGCATCTCATCCATCAAAAGTGAAAGTATATATATATCTTGATGCAGTGAACGTACGGTAAGAGTGGTATATACATTTTCAACATCACTTTGTCGAAGAGCTAATACAGCTTTTACATGTTTAGAAAGATCCAAGTTTAGTTTTTTATAGCTCTCAACTTCACCCGGGTCAAAATTAAGTGCTTCAAAACCATCTTTTTGAGCCTCTTTTATACGAGATTCATCTTCATCCATAACAAGTATATTAAAATTGTTTTCCTTTAGCATTTTTGCTACTTCGCTAGATATACCTTCATATCCACATATAAGATAAAAAGACTTATGTTTTGAAATGTTATCTATACTTTTTATCTCTTTCATCTCATCTAGTTTTTCACTAAATGCAGATACGACAAGTGAAGTTAAAAAAGCAAGCACTGCAATCCCTGATACGATTACGACCATAGCTACAACACGCCCTGCTTCAGTAACAGCCACGACATCACCATATCCAACCGTTGATATAGTCACTATCGACCAGTAAAATGCATCAAAAAGAGTATGAACAGGCGAGGCCGGGTTATTTGCTTCCATAACATAGATAAGTACGGATGATACAAAAATTATAATAGATGCGAACATTGAAAGTGTTATAAATTCAAACTTTTTAGTGGCAAGTACTGATACAAATGTTTGAAAACTTTTTGCATAACGAAACAGCTTAAACACTCTAAAAAGGATCAACACTCTTAAGAGTCTCAACTGGTGGAAAAAAGGGATAATAGCAAATAGATCTATAATAGCTTTTATAGAGATTACATATTTTAATTTATCTGTTAGAATTTTTATAAGTACATTTTTAAATTTAAACTCTGTATTTAGAAGCAGGTCATGTTCATTTTGTTGAATAACAACCTTGGATATACTGCTGCTAACCCAAAATCTTAAAAGGTACTCTATTAAGAATATCAAAGAGATTATGATGTTGTTAAACATAAGCCAAAAAGGTTCAACATCGTTTTTAACATCTTCTATGAGGATATACACACTTATAAAAATAAGCGTGATCATCATACCGTCAAAGTATTTTTTTAGTTTGTAATTATCGTTTTCTAGAAGGTTGTAAGTAAATTTCTTTACTTTATTGTATATGGTAGATTCATCTAAAGCATAGGATATATTTATAATTATCCTGCTTAAGATGTTCATGTTGTTATCCTAATTTTGCTTTTAGGATCTCATTTACCGCTTGCGGACTAGCTGTACCCTTGCTTGCTTTCATGGTTTGACCCACAAAGAAACCAAAGAGTTTCTCTTTACCACTCTTGTATTGAGCAACTTTTTCAGGGTTCGCTTTTATAATATCATCACAGATAGCTTCAATAGCACCCATATCAGTAACTTGCTTTAATCCTAAAGCATCTATAACACCGTCTACCTCAAGGTTCTCTTCAACAAGTTTATCTAAAACCTCTTTAGCAGCTTTACCACTAATAGTCTGGTCTTCTATACGCTTAACTAAAAGTCCTAGTTTCTTAGCATCTACATGTGAGTTGGTAATGTTAACATCACCTTTTAGACGACCAAGTAGCTCAACTGTTAACCATGTAGTAGCATTTTTAGCACTAATGCCCTCTTCCATCATTGTCTCAAAATACTCAGCCATCTCAACACTTGATGTTATAACACCTGCATTGTACTCGTTCATATCGTATTCTTTTACAAATCTGTCACGCTTTTCATCAGGTAGCTCAGGGATCTTTGAATATAGTTCCAACATTTCATCAGTAACAACTGCTTTTAAAAGATCTGGTTCTGGAAAGTAACGGTAATCTGCCGCTTCCTCTTTACCACGCATTGAGCGAGTCTCATTTTTGTCTTGATCATATAAACGCGTTTCTTGGTAAATCTCATCTTCATAAACGCCATCTTCCCAAGCTTCACTCTGTCTTTGGACTTCAACTTCTATAGCTTTTTGAATAAACTTAAATGAGTTGATATTTTTAACCTCTACACGAGTGTATAGTTTCTCATCACCATGTGGACGAATAGATACGTTTACATCAACACGGAAGCTTCCTTCTTGCATGTTCGCATCACCGATGTCTAAGTAACGGATAATAGAGTGAAGTTTCTTAAGGTAAAGAATAGCCTCTTCCGCACTTCTCATGTCAGGCTCAGATACGATCTCTAAAAGCGGAGTACCTGCACGGTTTAAGTCTACTTTTGAAATATCGCCGTCGTGGATATTTTTCCCTGCATCCGCTTCTATGTGAGCGCGGTTGATACGGATAGTTTTATGGGTTCCGTCCTCGAAGTCTATCTCTAACTCGCCGTGTTCAACTACCGGTGTATAAAGCTGAGTGATCTGGTACGCCGATGGGCTGTCAGGATAAAAGTAAGACTTTCTGTCAAAATAAGATGTCTGGTTGATTGTAGCGTCTACTGCTGTACCGAACATTATAGATTTATGTAAAACCTCTTTGTTTAGTACAGGAAGTGCACCCGGAAGCGCTAAACAAGTCGGACAAGTGTTTGTATTTTGTTTGTGGTTAAAACTCGTTGGACAAGAGCAAAAAAGTTTAGTTTTAGTGTTTAGTTGTACATGGACTTCAAGCCCTATTACTACTTCAAACATATATTTCCTTAAAAGAGTTTAGATAATTACGAGGATTTTACCTAAAGTTTGCTTTTAAAAATCATAAGCGGAGACATAATAAATTATTTACACTCCCTAACTTCTATTTTTAAAACACGTATTCTTTCATCTCTTAATCTTGTTTGTTTTTTATAATCAGTCAAAAAAGTACCCGTTAACATCAGCATATATTTTTGTTTTTTGTCCCATTCCTTTTCTTCTTGAAGTTTTTGTAACTCATCTATTTTTTCAATACAGGAGCTCAAACTTTGGGCATTCAATATGCTACCAACAAAAAATATAGTAATTAATAATCTATTCATAACTATTATTCTACACTATAAATCTTGAAGGTTTGGAGGTATCTGATGATTTTGTTTGTACTCTTCTAAACGCTCACTTTTGCGCATATTTTCAGCCCAGTCTTTTAATTCATTCCTATCTTCTTTGTACTCCATAACAGGCACACTCATCCCACAGCTAGATTCGACTGCATAGATATTAAACTTAAATATATCTCTCATAAGAGCACTATCTATATTAAACATACTAGCTAACTCATCAAACTCTTGACTTTGATGTTTAACTACATCAGCCTTGCAAAACAGTCTTAAAATACTAGGAGCTCCATTAAAAGCGTTAAATACAAGAGTGAATTCTCCATCAGCTTCTGCATCTCTAAAAGTCCTATTTCCGCTTCCAGGGTAATTTACAAAGATCAGTGTTTTCTCATCCAGGACACGGATAGTGTCGTATCCTTTAGGTGAGAGGTTCACCTCAGAACCACTACATGAAGCTATATAAAAAAGCTTTTGTGCTTTTATGAACTCCATATCTTTTTTACTTAATTCTTTGTATTGCTTACCCATACTTTACCTTTTATTATATGTTTATTTTTGCTTCTAAAAACTTTACGGCTTTTCCTGATATCTCAATTCTGTCGTTATCCAATCTACAAAATACTTCACCACCTCTTTTTGAGAGCTGTTTTGATACGAATATTTTTTTACCAAGCCTATTACTCCAGTACGGTACTAGCTGAGTATATGCGGAACCCGTAACAGGGTCTTCGTCTATTCCATGGTTTGGTGCAAAAAATCTGCATACAAAATCATATTTGGAACTTTTAGAAGTAATAATAATACCGCGAAGGTCAAGTTCTTTTAACAAGCCAAAGTTTGGTTTTGCCGCTAAGACATCTGCTTCATTTTCAAAAACAAGCATATAATCCATAGCTTTGTAACACTCTACATATTGAATATCAAATGCGTCTTTTAGAGCCTTTGGAGCTTCACATGCATAGATACTCTGCGATGGAAAGTCCATAATATATTTATCTGATTCTTTTTTGACTTTCAGTATACCGCTTTTAGAGTCAAACTCTAGCTCATTACCTTTAAAATCAAGCAGTTCAAAAAGTACATATGCACTTGCTAAGGTAGCATGTCCACACATATCTACCTCACCTATAGGTGTAAACCATCTTATATGATACAGATTATTCTTTTTTACAAAATATACCGTTTCAGAAAGGTTGTTCTCCATAGCGATCTTTTGCATAGTATCATCATCAAGCCAACTCTCAAGAGGAATTACGGCAGCGGGATTTCCCTCAAATACTTTAGAGGCAAAAGCATCTACTTGGTACATATTTAAGACCATAATACACCCTCCTTTGAGATATTTTAAATTTATTATATCCTAGAAAGATATTTTTTCTAATTCATTCTCTTTCATGTTGTTCTCTAGAGACCAAAAAGTGGCTTGTGAATCTGAGAGTGTAAAGAGTATGAACTCTTCATCATCTACGCTAAAACCTTTTAGATACTCTCTTGTATCTATTAAATGCTGTTTTATCTCTTTGTCATCTAAGATGTTTAAAGTCGTAGTGATCCTTAGCATCTTAGAAAAGTCAGAACTCATATAACAAAGCTCACTCTTTTGATTTTTTAGTATCTGTTTACCTACATTTTTATGAGACGAAGTCGTAAAGTAAAACTTATCATCTATTATGTTTGTTAAAAATCCTCTTACATGAGGCTGAGAATCTTCACATGTAGCTATTGTACAAACCGGGTTTTGAGTTATAAACTCTAAAATATCTTTATAATCCATTTGAATCCTTTTATTTTTTACAAATACTATTAAAAAATAAAGATTATAAATATAACTATTGTCTTAAATACTATAACTTTTATCTTACATGTCTGGATGCGAACTCTTTTGGAGTCTCGCCAAATGCTTCTTTAAAAAGTTTTGAAAAATAAGCTGATGAATTAAAACCACACTGAGATGATATGGTCGTTATGCTGAGCTTGTTTGAGAGCACCATCTTTTTAGCATTTTGAAGTCTTATATGTTTTAGATACTCCATAGGCGACATCTTTATATTTTGAGTAAAGACTTTTGTAAAATGACTTTTTGAGAGTTTAGATATTTTTGAGAGTTCTTCGATAGTTATATTTTTTTCGTAGTTTGTATTTATATACTTTACGACCTCGTTTATAGCTTGGTTATCACTTACATCTACTAAGTCCGTATTGCTATCTAGGACGATTCTGATAAGTTCATGTGTCAGAAGTGAGACTATATTTTGTATAACTATCTTACTTGAAGGGTGAGAATTTAGGCTCTCGTGTATAAACTCTTTTAACAACCTGTCTAGTTTACTTACATCTGCACCTACTACTAACTTGTTTATATTTTCAAGCTCTTTAGTATATAGTTTTAAATTCTCTTCAAAGAACTCTTTATCTATAAACACGGCACTATATTTTGGAGGCAGATAGTTTTGAGCCTCATGATGTTCTACATGTGGAGATAAACAAAAAACACTGTTAGCTATACTCTGAAATTTTTTATCATCTACATAAAACTCTGTTTCACTATCGTATGATAATACGAACATGTATGAAGGGTGAGTGTGACTAGGACTTACTGCATAACCGCAGTTTCCACCAACTGGCATAAACACAGATAAGTTTTCATTCACGTAAGAGTCAACAAGTGCTAAATGTTCTTTACTTATAGTATCTCCAACTAGAGATTTTATTATTGAGAGTTCTTTATTTTTCATCATTTATTTAATTTATTTTTTCAAAATTATAACATAGGAATTATTTTTGCTTGTGAAATAATAATATTATCTGATGGGGAGAAAACATGCAAGTATCTACAACAGCACAGCAAAATCATAATGTTTCAAGTTCTAACAGAACCCATATTCCTAATAAGGGGCTTAGCGCTTCTTCTTTTATGGAACAAGTCGATCCTGAGATAGCCCAGATATTTGAAGAGATGAGTGTAGGTTTAGATGATGACACTAAACTAAAACGTGCTATGAGTCTGTCTCTGCACCTATCTTTTGGTCCTATGTTCTTAAGGTTCCAAAATGGTGAATACCCAGAAGGTATGCCAGATGATGTTATAGCATCTATGCAGCAACAAACCGATGAATGGAATAAGCTAGAGACCGATAAAGAGAGAAATATCTATACACTTGACTGGATGATAGAGCATATTGGACATGAGCAGTCAGGTGATCCTGAATTTGAAGGCTTTTTAAGAGATCTTCGAGCATCTTTTGCAGGAGAAAGACTTAGTGAGTATAAAAGTCGTGATGAGATAAATGATGAAGATGCAGCCTTGCAAAAATTTAAAAAAGACCTGACTACAAAAGGTGCTATCAAATTTCTTTATGACTACAATATGGAAAAAATCGAAGAGATGGTTGAAAAGTATAAAGAAAAACTTTTAGAAAACCTCAGCGAAAACCCTACACCCGAAGAACTCGCACAGATAAATGATATGGTTGAGACGTACAGAAAACAACTCTTAGAACAACTAACCGAACTCGGAGATTCTGACAAAAATTCACCTCTAAATATTAGCCGTTTAGAGTATCAAATAATGAACAATCTAGACCATACTTTAGAAGAAGCTCTTAAGTGTAAATAACAGATCTATTTTTTTAAAAAGTTTTTCTCAAGGTCTTTACTTGATTGTGGTTTGCCATATAAAAAACCTTGGATATTATGACAACCGTTCTCTACCAAACACTTGCTTTGCTCTTTTGTCTCAACACCTTCAGCGAGTACTGTTAGGTTTAAACTCTCACCAAGTGCGATAATAGCTTTGACAATAGCTACATCCTCTTCATTTTCAGGTATATCATCTACAAAAGACTTATCTATTTTAAGTTTATCTATAGGTAGATGTTTTAGATGAGACAGTGAAGAGTAACCAGTACCAAAGTCATCTATAGCTATCTTGATACCCATACTGTTTATCTCTTTTAACTTAACGATTGATTCATTATAATTACTCATAATTTGGCTCTCAGTAACTTCAAGTTCTATCCACTGGGGCTTACATCCTGTCTCTTTTAAAGCATCTTTTAAAATTGTTATATAACTGTCTCGTTGCAGATGCCTAATAGATAAGTTTAGAGCCATCACACCAGGATCATACCCTTGTTCATTCCATATGACCATCTGCTTCATAGCAGTTTTCATGACCCACTGGTCTATCTCTATAATTACCCCTATCTCTTCAGCAAGAGGTAAAAAATCTATCGGTGAGATATAGCCATCCTTTGCATGCTTCCAACGAATAAGAGCTTCCATTCCAATATGTTTATTTGTAGTAGCATCTATTTGCGGCTGATAATAAACTTCGAACTCTTTATTTTTAATAGCAAAATCAATATTTTGCTCCATCTTAACTCTTATATAACTATAGTTGATCATATCTTTGTTATAAAACTGGTAATTATCTTTACCTAAACTTTTTGCCTTATACATGGCTATATCAGAGTATTTTATAAGATTAGATTTTTCTGTAGCATCATCTGGATAGACACTAATACCGATACTAGTAGAGACTTTAAAAATATTACCCTCAATATCCATAGGCTGTTTTATAGTATATATGATCTTTTCGGCAATATCTCTAGCGTAGTCCAAACTCTGTAAATCTTCTAAGATTATAGTAAATTCATCTCCACCTATTCTTGCAAAAGTATCACCATCTTTTAGTATAGACAGAACTCTAATAGCTACTATTTTTAATACTTCATCACCTATATCATGCCCATATGAATCATTTATATGTTTAAATTCATCTAAGTCGATGTAACAAAGTGCAAACTTTGTCTTATGAAGTTTTGCTGTTTCAATAGAATTTTTGATACGATTTTTAAATAGTACCCTGTTTGGTATTTGAGTCAGGTTGTCATAATGTGCGAGGTTTTCAAGTAGCTGCTTTTGAGTTTGTAACTGATCTGTACGACTTTGTATTTTATCTGCCATAGTATTAAGTGCTTTTGAGAGTGAATGGAACTCTCTAGTTGTACTTTTATCTACTATACGAGCCGAATAATCACCAGTACTTATTTTATTTGCAACATGAACAACTTTTTTTATAGATTTTACAATAGTTCTTGCAAGTATTGTTAAGATCAAAATTGTCATTAAAATTGTGATTATCCCTATCTGCTTCATAGGTTCAAGTGAACGGCTTACGTCTTGGTTTATTACACTTATAGGTATAGAAGCAATAACCCTCCAACCAAGTGCATCGTTTATCCCAAAACTGGACAACTCATCATAGGTTGCTATTACATCCTCACCATCACTGTCTTTAAAATAAAATATCTTTTCATCTAGTCCGTTATCTTTGTTAAACTTCTCTATATCTTTATATCTTTTATTTAGTAAATATGACTTGTCTGTCGATAAGATGATATTGTTTTGTTTATCAACTACTAAAACTGGTTTTTTACCTGCTACTTCATCATCAAAGTTCGACAAAAGAAACTCTATATTTCTTACATTGATCTCAAGCATTACGTAATACTCGTAGTTTTCAACTTTTTCAAACATGTATATATAAGCTTCACTATTGTCGTATATCAACTCTGAAACTATATTTCTTTGATATTTAGACTCTTTATATTCATCTAAACACTTATTTATATTAAGTGAGCTTTTTTTTGCACTTGATGAAGTTGAGAGAACAATTTTTCCATTATTATCTATAAGACTTAGAGAGTTAATATCATACTTATGTGAGGTGAAACTATTAAAGTATTTGCTAAGTGATTTTACATCTTTTAAGCTCAGCCACTCGTGCACACTGTGTACCACTGTGTTAAGGTCTGATTCTCTATGAGATATGGCTTGGTCTATCACAAGTGTAGTGAGTTCTGTTTTATGCTTTAATTCTTTTGCATATGTCAATTGAAGTGTTTTACTACTCTGTTCAAAACTAATATATTGATAAATTAAAAGAGGCAATACCGATAACAAAACACCGGCTAAAAATAGTTTTGTCATTAAAGATAACATAAATTGTACATACCCTTTTTTAAACTTTTTCATTAGATTTCTGGAAAAAATTGTCAGATTGTAACATAATTCAATAAAATCTTGTTAATATACGATTATTAATTTTTATGATACAAAGGGTAAGTCAGATGAAAGCTTGGATTCTTCCATTTTTATTATTGTTTTCTTCTTTAAATGCTGATTGGACAGATAAGATCACATTTAACGGTTATTTCAATTTTGAATTTGAAGAGCATATAAAAGGTGATGAACATTGGCGTTCAGATGAACATTCATCCTTTGACTCAGATATGTTTGACTTGGTTTTAAATGTCCAACCAACAGACCGTTTACGTTTAGCTGTAGACTTTACATGGGAGCATGGAAGTCAAAGCGAGGTAGACAAAGGGAATGTCGGTTACGAATACGCATTTGCAGAATACACATTAAGTGATAAGATAAAAGTACGCGCAGGAAAGATGTTTACACCTTTTGGTATATACAATGAGATCCATACGGCAAAACCATCGATAATAATTTTAAAAGAGCCAAATCCTACAAACAAGATGTACTTTATCTCAAGTGATAAATATGAACAAACCCTACTTTATCCACGTTGGGGTTCAGGACTTGCACTTTTAGGAAATGACACTGTTTTTGGTATGAGTTATGATTATATCTTTCAAGTTACTAACGGTGACTTGTCTTATGGTGTAGATGAAAATGAATACGACAAAGATGATAATGATCAAAAAGCTGTAACAGCCCGTATAAGAGTAGATGTTACGGATGATCTACAAATAGGTGCTTCAACTTACTACGATAAGATGGTAAATTACGATGCTAACGATAGCGCTATAGGTAATATGACCGTTAATTCTCAAGGTTTGCAATTGATATGGCATATCACAGATGATCTTCGCTTTGAAGCTGAGTATATGAGTGGTACATTGGATGTTGAGGGGATCAAAAAATTCAGACGTTGTGGATATAGTGTATTACCTAGTTATTTTATTAATGACAAAGTAAACCTGTTTTTCCTTTTTGCACAGGCTGACCCAAATCGTAATGTAGATGAAGACAGTGTTATAAACTACGCTCCTGGTATAAATATTGAATTAGATGACAACATGTATCTAAAGGTTGATTACTATAACGTAGTGTCACAAGATAACAACTCTTTATTCGCAGGAAAAAGTTACTCTGAGATAAGAGCAGCTTTAGCTATAGGATTTTAGGAAGATATGATGAAAATATATATACTAAAACATATCCTCATTTTAGGTATTTTGTCACTTTTATCTACATCTATCTATGCAGACTCAAAGGGAGTAATCATAGTAAGTAAGGATGTAAATATCGAAACACTTACAAAAAATGAACTTGAACGTATCTTTTTAGGAAAAACCACTATTTGGAAAGACGGCAAACGTATACAGATAGGTCTAAGTACATACAACAATGAAAAAGTTAATTACTTTTTTAAACACTATATTGGAAAGAACCAAAGAAGATATAAAAAGTACTGGCTAAAGCTTGTATTTGCAGGTTACGGAATTGCCCCTAAGATATTTAAAGATGACGACAAAGCTATTAACTTTACTAAAAATACTCAAGGTGTCATAACTTTTGTAAGTACAAAAGAACTTGAAAGTATAAAAGATATTAAGATCATCTCTGTGGATGGAAATCTATATTTTTGAAATAACTCTATTTCGTCCAGATCTTTTAGCTTCATAAAGTGCTTTATCTGCACGCTCTATAGTTGCTTCTATAGCTTCATTGTTATATAGGGTAATACCAAAGCTACATGTAAGACTTCCAACCTCTTCAAAGAGCTCACCTTCGATCCTTTTTCTAATGTTTTCAGATATTTTGTACAGATTTTCAATAGAGCTGACGTTTATGACCATTAAAAACTCTTCTCCACCCCATCTTATTAAAATATCTTCCTGTCTGATAACTACATGTATGAGCGACACAAGATGTTTTAAAACTTCATCACCTCTCTTGTGACCATACATATCGTTTACCTCTTTAAAGTAGTCTATGTCTATCATAACAATTCCAAGTCTTAGTTGTTTATATGAAAGTTCCTGAATCCACAGATCTTTTCTGCTGTCAAAGTAGTCTCTATTATAAGCACCTGTAAGTTTGTCATGTACTACTCTTTCCATCAATGAAAAGTGCTCGGTCATAGTGTCACTGATGTTGTTAAAAGATAATATCTGATTGTTGTCAAAATGGCTTATAGACACAAAAAATATGTTCTGCTTATTTTTCAGATCTCTCATTGCAACTATATGTTCTTTATATGGAAGCTTTTCTATAGCATTTATCCAGAACTCATCCTTTTTTACTTTTTTTAGATTAAAAAATCTGTCATCTTCTTCAAAAAACTCACATATACAACTATGTTCTTTTTTAAAGTCATCAAAACTCAAGTACCCAAAATAATCGATAAGTTTTTTGTTTCCATCTAAAATATTTTCACCATCAGTTAAAATAACTATAGAGTTTTGTGCGTCCAATATTTTTTGTGTTTTAAGTGATAGTTGTTTAAATGTATGTTTTGAAGACAACTCTTTGTACATGTACAACATAATAAATAAGATCACTATCACACCTGAGAGTAAAAACATCCTATAAAGATTGTTTTGTTTTGCAAGTTCATAGTCATCCTGCTGAAGTATTATCGCGGCAACAACTTCATTTGTCACAGGGTTTTTTAAAGGTATGAATGTAAAAATTATATTTTCATTCTTTGAGGGAATGGAGAAGACCTTTCCTTTAGATATATCTTTAGTAGCATCAGCAAAAAAGTTTTCACTTAACAACTCTGTGTTTATTTCAATAAATGAGTGTTCAAACTGCTTTTTAACACCTCTTTCATATGAATAACCTTTAAAAGGACTATCTAAATAATTACCCTGCTCATTTTTAAAGACTTTCCTATTTACAATATCCTTGTTTATTATAAAACTTGCTTTTGAATTATGAACCGAAGCAAACTCTGTGGCAATTGAGAATGTACTAAACGATGTTTCAACACTGCCTATATGTTTACTTTTATCATTAAGATCGTTTAATAAAAGAGGAAATACATATCTAAAACCATTATATATCCTACCCTCTTCAAAACCCTCTATTTTACTTACATTATCATTGACCCACTCTACCGTAGATCTGATACCGCTAAGGTTATCACCATATTTATTTGGACGATGAAAGCGCAGGAAGCTTTCATTATTTTTTAGATGAAAATGAAGTTGTCTTAGATTGTAAGATTTAAAGAACTCATAATCTTTAACTAACATTCTATAAAGTTTTTTCCTTGCTAGATCTTTTTGTTTATCTCCATCATAAGCCTTATTAACTACACGTAGCACTTCAGGCTTGTTTATAACAGTGTGAAACATAGTTTCTGCTACTGTAGAGAATTTTTTCTCTATTATCAAATACTCTTTTTTAATATTATGATTATATCTATCAAAAAATTTACTTTTTTTATCTTCAAAGTTATACTCTACTAGTAAATAATATGCGATACTTAGTGCAAAGAACAAAAAAATAAAAATGCCGAAACTAACCTTATTCTCATTCTCTACTTTTATTTCATTTTTACTTGAGATAAAATATAAAAATGAAGCGATTATAACGATAGATAAAAACATCAAAAGTTCTATGTTATATTTTATAGGCTGCACAGCACTCATATCAATAGACTTTAACGACTTGAACATTAAAAAATTTGCCATAGGTTTTTTGGATATATCAAAAAGTGTATAGTTGACTACAAGGTCTCCCTTTTGTTTATCAACTATATAGTTCTGATAAGAAGATATAAAGTAATCCAAGCCATTGTTTTCAACATGTTTTATGTATGAGAGGTCTGCATTTTTATTTGCTACATAGTTCTCTCCTGCAAAGAGTTTACTAAATGGTTTTGTTATCTGATCTTTATACTTTTTATCCACCAATATTACAGGTTCAAAATCTTTGTTTTTTATTTTATTTGCGATCGAATTAAAATGAGTGATAACCTCAATAAAACCTACATATTTTGCACTAGAATCATATATCGGGACCATAGCCTTAAACGACATGTCAAATCTACCTACACTAATGGTAGATCTTATTTTTTGATCATTGTTTATGCTTCTGACATCTTCTCTTATCAAAGAGAGGTCATCACCTGTCTTGTCTGTCCAACTTCTAGATAGACTTATTCCATTTTTGTCTATAAGTTGGATCCAAACATTTTTAAAATCGGTAGCTTCTCTTAACTGATTTGAAAAATCTTTAAGTATATTTAATGAGTTTTGTTTTTTTACAAGTGCTTTTTTAAGTTCTTGACTTTTTGAAAAAGATATAGCGATAGTCTTAGTAGCATTTTTCTTTTCTTGAATAAGTATGGAGAGTTCATCACTTAATATATTCGCAATTGAGCTATATTTTTTATGAGTAAATTCATTTATTTTATAATTTTTGTATTGATTTCCAACCACGAGTATCGCTACACACAGTATTAAAAATACGAAAAATAAGATAACACTAGCTCTTTTTCCCAAACATATACCTTTTTGTTCATTATATATAAAAAGATATAAGATAACTATTTAATATTGGCATATATATTCATATTAAGGTAATATTTACTTTGTTGTGTACTAATTAAGTGGTAGACTAAATGATACTTTAAATTCTTTTGAATCCTCTTCTATATCCAGTTTACTATCGTGTTGATATAATATCTCATTAGTTATATCCATTCCATAACCTACAGATTTATAGCGTGATCTGTCTAAGTTGATCTCATCTTCACTTTTTTGATTTTTAATTTCACAGTTTACTTTCTCTTCATCTTTAGTAAAGTTCATATAAACCGTAGTATTGTCTTTTGAATACTTCAAAGCATTCATAAGAAGATTATCAAATACTTGTCGTAGTCGTATTTTATCACCATATATATCAATATTGGACATGTCATTATGCTCAATTTTCAAGTTGCGTTCATCTTTTAGATCATTAAAAGAGTCAACCACTTTTTTTATAATATCTTCAAGACTAAACATATCTTTTTGCATAACAACTTTACCTGTCCCTAAAGCTGATTCATCTAATATAGTATTTATTAACTCCAAACTTCGTGAAGATTCCTCGTTGATAGCTTCTATGTACTTATATATCTGTTCGGGTTCTCTTTTGGTACTTAATATAACTTCTGAAAGACTTTTGATAGCCCCTATAGGATTGCGTAGATCATGTGCGACATGACCGACAAGTTCTCTCATTCTAAAATTAAGATGTTTTAACTTATTTTCTTTATTTTGCAATAAGATAAAATTGCCTATTGACTGAGCCATCATTGAGATCAGATCGTGTTCATGTTCTGAGAAACCATTTTCTCTTGGAATTAAAGATGTAAGGTTGAATGTTCCATATAGTTTATCTTTTACAAATATCGGTGCTGATATATATGCTTCAAGTTTTAAGTTTACATATACAGGATGATGTTGCAACTCTGGCAGATCACTTACTTTAGGAAAACCCAATGTTTTTTGTGTTTTATAAACCTCTCTACAGTACGTACCCTCAAGCTCAAACACGTCACCTTTATGTATAGCATCAAGATTGCTTACTACATCTTTAATAATATACTTTTTATCCTTAGTAATATGACTCACGATCCCTGTTTGCATTTGAAAGATCTCTATACCAAACTTTAAATACTCAGTGATCAATGTCTCAAAACTATCATAACTTTTAGTAGTAAGAAAATGAACTTTTTTAATATTTTCTGCTAAAGCAGTTATTTTCTCTTCATTGTTTTTTGAATCATCTAATGCATAAAAAACTTTATTATTTAAAAACTGTGGATATTTCATAGTAGGACCCTTTTTATTCTAATAACTAGTATATAGTATTTTTCTTTTTAAAATACTAAGGGCTGCATTTCTCTATGATCGCATACTCTGCTGGTATCAATTTTTTCTTTAAATAGATTTGAAAATCTTTACCTAGGAACTGTGAACCTTCACATAATATCCAGAATGATTTACTCATTTTATCTCTTTGCATATAAGCTTTGTGTACATCCATATATGAACTGTACAGCGACTTTGATTCTGTTTTATCTGGAACAACTAAAACGGCACCTCTTAAAATAAGATCTGGGTTTAATACTTTAGAATCGTTTGCAGTATAAAGCAGTGGCCAATATTTTTTAGTACCGTATATATTCATGCCGATAACAGATAGTGTCTCATTCGCACCTACTTTGTGAATTCCAGGGTAACTTTTTTTAGGTATAGCCACAGGTTCTTGAACTATAACTTCAGGCTTTTTAATAATAAGTTCTTCAGGTTCTTCTAATACTTTAGGTTCTTCAACTTTTTCAACAACAACTACTTTTTCCTGTTTCACTTCTTTTACTATTTTTTGAGTTACAGGCTCATCTGAAGAAGTGTTGAAAAAGTACATTAATAGCACAATTAGTAATACTACTAAAGATGGGAAGATGAGTTTTTGTAAAAAAGATCCAGATGCTTCGCCATTAACTGCATTTTTTAATACTCTTGAACTTGCAAAATGTATGTGATAGTGAGGAAGGATGATTAAAGGCTCTCCGGTTTGCGGGTTTATACCTTTTTTTGCTTTATACCAACGAGGTTGAAAACTACCAAAATTTCTAATTTTTACGGCATTGCCTTTTGTACTTTCAGTAACGATAGTTTCAAACATAGCGCTAAGATACTCTCTAACTGTGTTATGATCATAACCTGATTCCTCTACGATTTGTTCGACAAATTCATCGTAATGTATTTTTTCATTCATGACTGATACTTTTGTTGTAGTTTATCTTTATACTCAGAACTTATATGAAAAAATATAGAGTATTTTTGAGGAGCCATCATGATCTTCTCTTTGGCTAAATTAAAAAAACGGTGCTCCTTACTTTTTCTAACATCAAATGTTCCAAAATGAGGAATTGTCAAACTGTTTTTTGTACTTAAATGAGCTTCTAAAACATTTATAGTAGCATCTAAAAGCTCTTTAGATTCTACTTGTGTAAGCGACGCTTTTTCGGCGGAAATATTAATCAACTCTTTTTTAGTCATCGTAACCCTTTACATCAGATTTTCATATAGAATAATTATAGCATAACTGTTACTTATGTAAAAAAGTAAATTATAATACATCTAAGAAGATAAAACTGATTACCGAAGAAAAAAGAACCATACACTTAGAGTTATCCCTCAAGAGTTTGTATTTAGTCGATTTTTCTTGGTCATATTTAAAATAGCATCAAAATCAATAGCTATAGGCCACTTAGCATCAAATATAGTATCCATTGCTTCAACTTCATCTTTTATCTCTGTTATTCTTTTTTTTAGTTTTTCATGCAATTCAATATAGAGTCTATCACTCGCAAGCATTCTGGCTTCTTCCTCTTTATTCCACCTATAACGACTCAGTTCTTTGATAACCTCTGGTGCAACAGTCTTTAGTATGGCTGCTTCTAAGAGTTCTGCCTTGTTTTGCACAACATTAAGTTCCACACCAAGTGCCTGCCCTCTCTCTATCCAGGCTTGATTTAGCTTGTTTTTTTTGTTTGAGCTTAGTGTATAGGTCGGATAGTGAGAGACAATATCATCATAGCTCTCGCCAAATAAGATTGGAATTGCAACAAAGTCTATTTCAGGATTTATAATTTTTAAATCACGCTTTACTTTAACTGCAAGTGAGTGAAATATCGACTCCCCAGATGGATCAAAATCTGTTATAGCTATAAGATAAGCCTTGTTATGTTTTGCCGTACGGTTTATATATTCAGCAATATTTACAGTTTCAAATGAGGGAATTTGACCGGTACTGCTGTAAACTCCACACATTAGAGCTTCTGCTAAAACATCCGTACTTCTAGTTGCTTTTTCGGTAAATAATACAATAGGTGTGTTGTATTGATGGGTGTCGTTGCTTAAGCCCTTGGTAATGATATTTAGCCTGCTGTAGATGCTAACATCACCATCTAAGAACTTTTCATAAAGATATTCACCAATCAAAGCATTAACATATTTGTCCCACCTAGTATCAGGAGTGTTCTTTAAGTGTTCAACATCACCCTTGATCTTATACCAGATGTCTCTGATATTCTCAACACTATCACCACACTCAAGAAATCTATCAATATATACAATAAGTTTTTTTCTAATCCCTCTGAATCTTTTCATTGCAAGCCTTTATATGTAAAGTATTATACATATTTAAGTATAAGAAAAAGCTATTTAATGTTTTTTTGAGTTTAAATTTGTATACTAACAAAAAATTAAAAAATACATGGATTAATTAAATGAAGCATATTTTTATATTGCTATTGCTTTTTGGATTCTTATATTCATCCGAGAACTTTGTTAAAATAGGTATTCTTGCTAAGCGTGGAGATATGATCACACAGCAAAAATGGGCTCCTACTGCAGATTACTTAACAAGTCATACGAAGGGTTACAGATTTAAGATCATACCTTTGAGTTTTGAAGAGATACTTGATGCCGTAAAAAGAAAAGAGATAGATTTTATATTGGCAAATCCTGGATTTTATGTTGAACTTGAATATAAATATGGTGCTCAACGTATAAGCACTTTGGTAAATAAACATATTTCAGGAATATCCCAAAAAGAATTCGGCGGTGTTATATTTACACATGTAGCGAACAAAAAAAAGTATAAAGACTTTAATTCATTACAAAACATCACTTTTGCAGCGGTAAGTGAAAAGTCTTTGGGTGGTTGGCTTATGGCTTGGCGAGAGATGAAAGAACACGATATAAACATTAAGTCAGATTTCAAGTCCATAGTCTTCAAAGGTACTCACGATAAAGTGGTTGAGAGTGTTCTAAATAAGGAGATTGATGTTGGAACTGTAAGAACGGATACTTTAGAAAGGATGGCAATTGAAGGAAAGATCAACCTAGATGATATCTACATAATCAACCAACTGCATTATGATAATTTTGCTTTTCTTACATCTACAAAACTGTATCCTGAATGGCCTATATCAAAGTTACAACATACTAGTGAAATACTTGCAAAAGATGTAGCTATAGCGTTGATGAAAATGAAGCCGACAGATCATGCAGCAATATCAGCAAAGATACAAGGATGGAATACTCCCCTAAGTTATCAGCCGGTTCGTGAATGTTTTAAAACACTTAAAATAGCACCATATTATAAGACAATAGAGATCATCGATGTAATAAGAAAATATTGGGGTTGGATACTTTTTTATCTTGCTGGAGGTGTAGCTGGTATCAGTATGTTAATATATCAGATTCGCTTAACTAAACATCTAAGAAACACTCAAAATGAACTTGTACAAACTGAAAAAATGGCATCTTTGGGTAGACTTGTAGCTGGTGTAGCTCATGAGATAAACACACCTATTGGAGTCAGTGTTACAGCAGCATCTTATCTAAGCAAAGAAACAAAAAATTTTGATGAACATTATAAAAATGAAGCTGTTACACAAAAGATCTTTGAAAACTATATAGAAACATCTAAGCAAAGCAGTGAAATTATTTTAAAGAACTTAGAGCGTGCAGCCAACATGATCCAAAATTTTAAACAGATCTCTGTAGATCAGTCAAGTGATGAGATACGTGATTTTAATCTTAGAGAATATTTACAAAGTATTATAGAAAGCTTAAAACCTACCTTGAAAGATCTTTCAAATGGAGTAAAATTGATTTGCGATGCTGACATCAATATAGAGTCAAATCCAGGAATTTTTTCACAGATATTTTCTAACTTAATTATAAACTCCATTATACATGGTTTTGAAAATAAACCAGACGGTCAGATAACTATAGAGGTTAAAAAAAGCTCTAATGAATTAGAAATTATATACAAGGACAATGGTAAAGGTATGAATAAAGAAAATTTAAACAAGATCTTTGATCCTTTTTTTACTACAAAACGTGGAAAAGGTGGAAGTGGTCTAGGTACACATATCATTTATAACTTGGTTACACAAAAATTAAACGGCACCATTGAGGCTGATTCAGTTGTTGATTCAGGAATAAGTTTCACTATGCATTTTAAAGGAATGAAATATGTTTAAAGATGGGAAGATCGTATTTAAAGAAGAGACAAAAGAAGAACAAAAGAAACCCATCAATACAAACACTGCGTGGAAAATATTAATTGTAGATGATGAACCTGCAATTCATGAAGTCACAAAACTTGCCCTCAGTGGTTTTAAATTTGAAAGAAGAGAATGTAGGTTTATATCTGCCTACTCTGCCAAAGAGGCGAAAAAGATACTTCATGAAGAACGGAATATAGCATTAGCTTTAATAGATGTAGTTATGGAGACAGATGAAGCCGGCTTAGATCTAGTTGATCATATAAGAAAAGATATGAATGATAATTTAATGCGCATCATTTTAAGAACAGGTCAACCCGGACAAGCACCTGAAGAAAAAGTTATAATCGAATATGACATCAATGATTATAAAAGCAAAAGCGAATTAACTTCTCAAAAACTTTTTACATCAGTTTTTGCGGGTATGCGTACATACCGTGACATGGTGGCCTTGGAGAGAAATAGACAAGGACTTAAAAAGATTATCTCATCTACATCTTCCATAGAGAAAATGTCTTCGTTAGAGGTGTTTCTTTCTGCTGTTTTAGAACAGCTAACTTCCTTAATGTATCTCGGCGGTTATCATATTGAAGATGAGATCCCATCATTTATAGCAGCAGTAGATGAGAATAACTGTATCCATATTGCAGGTTCGAGCAAATATAGAAACCTAAGCAAAGAGAACATGTACGAGGAAGCTACCCAAGAGATAAAAAGTCTGGTAAAGGAAGCGATGCAAACTTCAAAAGAGGTTTATCAAGATGGTCATTACATTTTATTCCGTCCTAGTAAATTGGAATATAGCGGATTTGTACTTTATATGAATCTTGAAGGACATCTTGATGAGTTAAACAATGACCTCATTAAACTTTTTATTGATAACGCAAAAATTGCATACGAAAATACTACCTTATCACAAGAACTTGATGCTTCTCAACGTGAAATTATTTTTACGCTGAGTGAAATTGTAGAACAGCGTTCAAACGAAACTGGTCATCATGTAAAAAGAGTCGCCCTATACAGTAAATTATTGGCAAAAGCATATGGTTTACCTCAAAAAGATGTAGAAACTATATTTGTAGCTGCTCCATTGCATGATATAGGAAAGATCGCTATACCTGATGAAGTACTAAAAAAACCTGGTCAGTTAGATGATAAAGAGATGAGTATTATGCGAGGTCATGCTCAGATAGGTCATAAAATATTAAATTCTTCAAAAAGAAACAGCCTTAAGATGTCTGCAATTATTGCGAATGAGCATCATGAGAAATGGGATGGTACAGGTTACCCAAGTGGTCTTAAAGGTGAAGAGATACATATCTTTGCAAGAATAGTTGCACTGGCAGACGTTTTTGATGCTTTAGGTAGCCCAAGAGTATATAAAGAAACTTGGGATATGGATAAGATCCTAGAGTTGATAAAAAGTGAACGAGGGAAACATTTTGATCCTACTTTAGTGGATCTGTTTTTCGAAAACATCGATGAATTGCTAGAGATACATGACAAATATAAAGATGAATAAGCTTATGGTTTTATTTAAGTAACTTCTTTTTTACAAGCGTATATACTAAATGTAAATTCTTTTTTACGCGTAAATAATATGGTCTATTTGAGTAACCGCCATTATAGCCGCTTACCATGTTGTAGTATTTTTTCCGGCTGTGTTTGAGTCTGACTAACAGATGTGCTGCAATTTTTGTAGAAGTCTTTACGTCTGTTAAAAGAAGCGTAGCCAACTTATTGTCACTTAACTTTAACAAGTGTCTGAGTGAGGGTGTCAGTTTTGCAATATGTTTTGCTGTATCTAACTGAATCTGCAATGCACCTAATGATGCTTTTGTTATATCAGTACCTTGTTCAATATCACCAAGTAGGTGAATACCACCGCTACTCTCTGTAATACAAATAGCACTTAAGGTATTTTCGTATGTCTCGCCTTCTTTATCTGAAATCGTTCTAGCAACATCTCTGACCATTTGTAATGTCTCAAGCTGTTTTTCAGATATATCTGCGTATAATAATTTTCCTACACTTAATAATAACAATAATCTTATCAAATACTTTCCCCGTTTTTTAAAAGCGGAATTATATAGAAATACTCATATACATCCCCTAAGGTAAAACTATTAAAATATAAGCTTAAGTTTAAAAATTGATAATCTTATATTATTAAACTACCAATGTTATTTATTATTTTTGTATAAATCTCAACACACTTATTATGCGCTATAAAATAAATTATACGTATGTTTTTTAAGTATTTCTATTTTTTTATGTTTATAAATTTTGGATTTTATATTTAAGTTTATCGGTTTTGATATAAGTCAAAAGAAATACTCTAAAATTAGTGTAAAATTATTCTATGAAACTGGATAACATATGAATATAAAAGACGCTATTAAATCTATAACACTATTCAATCATCTAAGTGAAGAAGATATCGATCTAATCTCATCGATCTCTTTTATAACTAACTATGAAGCAGACACGATCCTATTTTATGAATCAGAAACTACTGACAAGCTTCTATTTTTAGTTCAAGGGCTTTTAAAAGTGTATAAAGTGGACAAATATAATAATGAGATATTTTTATATTATATCTATCCAAACTCAATGATATCAGAACTATCAAATCTTAATGAAAATAAAATAAACTGTTTTTCAAATAGTGAATTTTTAAGAGAGAGTGTTTTATTATCAATAGATTTTAAAAGATTTAAAGATGAATTTTTATTTGAAAATGAGCTCGTTCTAAAATTTATTAGTGAACTTATTTATAAAAATCAACAATTACAATGTATAGTCAATAGAGAACTAGTTTTTGATGCTACAAGCAAAGTTGCCTTTATGCTGATAAATGATCTAGAGATATTTAACCAGTTAAAAAGAAATGAGGTATCTTTACTCCTTCATATACAACCTGAGACTCTTTCGAGGGTTTTAAAAAGGTTAAGCAGAAATGAAATAATTGAGATAGACAAGGGAAATGTCGTGATAAATAAAGAAGAAGAATTAAAAAATATATATATGGGAATTTGAAAATGAAAAATATAAGTGTAAAACAAACCATCAAAGTTTTAGGAATCTTACTGATACTCTCGATATTCATTGTAATTGGTGTATCGATATACTTGAATCAAAAAAACATTAAAGATGCAACAATCGTTAATATAGCCGGAAAGCAGAGGATGTTAACACAGAGAATTACAAAAAATATTTTTTTATTATACAGTACAAAGTCAAATAATTTTAAAGAGATAGATCAAGCCATTCATGAGTTTAACCAAGGTTTGGATACTTTAAAAAACGGGAATAGTTTTTTAAATATTTCAAAAGCACCCACGAAAAAAATAAACGACCAAATATCTAAGGTCTCAGTTTTGTGGAAGAGTTTTGAAAAAAATGCAAACGATTTTAAAGAAGCATTACTAAAGAACGATATTCAAAACCTTAATTATATTCTTGGCTACATGTATAACTCTAACAATGAACTGCTAGAGGAAGTTGATGAGATAGTTACTTTATACACTATGTACATCGAAGAAAAAACAAATTTTATAAAAAACTTTCAATACGTTGCTTTTGCATTTCTTTTTGTTTTTGCTTTATACTCTTTGATCCAACTAAAACAAATCGAAGCTCATGCAAGAGAGTTTTTTGAAAAATATAAAAAAATAAGTAATTCAGAGATATCAGATCTAAAACCGATAGAAATATCTTCTGAAAAAGAATTTGTGGAGATGGCTGATGGAATAAATTGTTTTATTGATAAGGTAAACTCAGTTATTGACTACTCCCAAAATGCACTTAACCAATCAGAAGTTGCAGCAAATCAATTAGAGTCTCTTACAAAAGAGTTTGGAGATATCATTCAAGAGTTGGAGAATAAGCCAGATATTATAAAGAGTATTGACATGAGTGAAGATATCGCGATTGAATCTTCAGAAAATCTATTCAAAACAACCAAACAGTTAAATGAACTAAAAAAACAGCTGGATATCTTACTTAAAAACTGTAAGACTTAAAAAAAGCTGTTATTACATTAGTCGTACACATTATCCATGTCAAAATCATCATTGTACGAAGGTAGGTCAGGAATGCTTTCTAAGCTTTTTTCATCAACCTCTGCCCCTTTAAAATCATATTCATCTGCTCCATAGAACCTTTGTTCATCAGAATATTTTTTCTCTTTTTCCATTTGCTTTTTAATATGTTTTTTGGTTTCATTATTGTCTGCTATCAAAACTGTTATACAAAGCAAAAATACTACCGCTAACGACTTCATATCACCCCTTCATGTATTAGCTATAGATAACTTTTCTTATATTTTCTTTATCTATATTTCTATATTCATCATAAAGCTTTTGATATTTGAGTTTAGTATCATGGTCTATTGGTGTTCTGATAGACTTGTACTCAACTAGCTCATTATCCTTATATACTCCGCTAATGGTCGCATGTACCCAATAAAAGCCTTTATCTTTTCGAAGATTTTTTACAACACCTTCCCATCTATTGCCCTGTTTTAACTTTTCCCACATATCTTTAAATGAACGTTTAGGCATATCTGGATGTCTAACTATATTATGTGATTTACCGACTAGTTCATCAACACTATAACCACTAATGTCAGCAAAGGTATCATTTGCAAAAGTAATAATACCTTTTAAATTCGTTCTTGAGATAATCAGCTCATGTTCTGGGACAATAGTTTCAATTAAAAATTCGCTTTCATTAAATTCCATTTTAGTCTACCTTATCAAAGTCAGCAGCAAACCCTTCGAGATCTTTCTTTTTCAGATCTCCTCTATAAACGATATTATCTATATCTATATTGTCATCATTTAACATTTTAGGTACCGCGTCCGCATTGTTTATAACTTCCATATGCTCGTCAAGTTCATCTTCACTGTAAGCCATTTGCATATCTGCTGCAACTACATGAGGAATACCCTCGATCACCCTTAGTTTCTCTAACTCTTCTTTTACCCCGTTACCCTCTATAGTAATTATGATCCTGCCTTTTTCATCGTGCATATGATAATCACAAACCTCACAAGACTTTAAACTCTCAACTACTTCATCTAAATACTTAGGTACAGTTTGTACCACTATGCTTGAAATATTCATAACTACTCCTTAATGTAATTTAAAATAATTTATATTAGGATCTTCACTGCTAGTAAAGACCTCATTTTCATTCTTAAATAAGATCTGCGTTAATGTGGCTTTTTGCCCCACTAGATTATACAGTTTCCTCTTAGAATCAACATCAAATACCAATACCTCATTTTTTTCATTATATGCTATAGCTCCAAGTTTAGCCTTTGGACTGAGTCCACAACTATAAAGTAAAAAGTCAAAATCCAAAAAAGAAGATGAATGCTCCTTATAAACCACAGATTTTCTGTCCTGCCCCGCTGTTAAGATAACACCATTTTTATAATCAAGTTGATAAACCCTGTCCAAGTTCAACGCTTCAAGCTGTTTAAGAACTTGAGCTGATGAAATTTCAATTATCCTTACAATACCGCTTTCATCAGTTGTTGCTATACTTTTTTTGTCTTCACTGATCATAAAATGAGAAAATGAAGATGGACTTACCTGTACTAAATAATCAAGTTTTTTTGTTTTATAATCATAAACTCCAACCTGATTGCTTAATAATGCAAACACGATTTTTTTATCATCTACAAAAGAAGCTTTTTGAATAAAATATTTTTTATCTATGCCTATTATTTTATTTAACTTATTGTTTTCATAAATAAAAATATTTCCATATCCCTGCATCCCTTGAGATACTATCAAAAGTTTATCGTTTAGCAGATCAATAGAGTAGATCTTTGAGGATATTACATCACCCATAAAGTCCTTTATATCAGGTATCTTAATAGTGTTGATTTTTTTATTTGTATCTGTATCAAATATCTCAACCGTACCATTATCAGTTCCTGCATAAAGTTTGTTTGTTTTTATAACCATACTTTGTACATTTCCCGATGCAGTAAATACCTTAGTAGGCTCTAAGTCCTCATAAGCAAAAATATTAATTGAGATAAATAATATAATCAATGTTTTAAGCATTTGGGTTGAATCCATTTTGTTCTTGTTCTTGGTTATTTATCTGGCTTATTTCCGTTTCATACTCTTGTTGGAGTTTAGCCATCTGTTGGTTTAACTCTTCATAGTTTTTTGGTGAGAGTGTTTTTGACTTAGTCCATTTAACAGTAATATCATTTCCATATTTGCCGCCTAACTCTTCTATATTGTGTGTATATTCTTTGAGATCTTTACATACTACACTTTTTTCTCCCAAGGTATCTGTTAACTCTATAAACCAATTTCCAAAACTGTCTTCATCCACGTAAGATATAAATTCTACTGCCATGTTAAACTCCTTTTATTTTTATCGCTTGTGTAGGACATACGCCTATACAAAAACCGCAACTTGTACATTTAGAATCATTTATACTTGGTCTAAACATACCCAAAAACTCTATTGCATCTTCTAAGCAAGGATCTTTACATGAGAAACACATACTCTGATGCCAGCTCATACATTTTAATACATCTATCTCAATAACAGCATCTATTTGCTTTTTATACTCAAGTTTCAATACATCACTAGGACATGCTTTTGCACATTCATCACAATATGTACAACCACCTGAGTTAAAACTAAGTACAGGCGTTTTGTCACTTGATATAACTATAATATTCTCTTCGCAAAAAGTGACACAAGGTGTATCACTACACTCCAGACACTCTTTGTAAAAAGAATTTTCATCGTCAAAATAAGGCGGTCTGAGTAAGACCTCTGTATTCTCTTTTTTCTCAAGTGAAAAAAGAGAACTAAAAAGTTCTCTTCTTTGCATCTACTTAATCCATTAAAGTATCTAAACCTTCAGTAAGTTTAGATCCATTCCAGCTTGATTTTTTAGCACCGTCTTTACTTGTAAACTCTGCTTTAAAAGTATTCGCAGGAGCTTCTGTTTCACTCTGTGGTGCGTGACACTGAGAACAATTATATCTAGCGTTTGCCAGCGTACTCATATCTTTAATCGATGTCTCGTTTTTCATATTGTCAATAGACTTTTTAAATTTTTTACCATCAAACTTATGTTTAGGTCTAAAATCTGTCATATGAGATTTAGGATACGGTAATGCTCCCATAGTTGGTGCAATTTCTGGTGCATGACAACCAGTACAAGCATTACTTGCTACCGTAATCGGAAGCATATCCTCAACATCGTGAGGTATCATCGGTGGAGCATCCTGAAAAGCTCTCTCAAAGGTCTCAGACGCTCCTGCTGGTTTTTTACAGTATTGTGTTCCATCAGGCTTTGCAGCATCTTCACTATAAAGATCTACTTTTCTAAGCCCCAGTGATTCTTCACTTATTGTAGGCTCAGCTACACCCGTATTACTAGAATTACATCCAATAAAAAAGAATACTGAAATTGCAACTATACTTAATCCAATTTTAGTGACTAGTTTCATACTAATTCTCCTTATTTTTTTTGTTAATAAGATCTCTTAGCGAAAAATTAAGAGCATCATCATCACAAACTTCTATACATCTTGCACAATTTGTACACTCACCGGAGAGTACTTGTTCGCTTGATTTACCAACCATGAACAACACCTGACTCTCAGGGCAAACTTCTTTACATTTCATACACAATGTACATTTTTTTTCTTCATGTTTTACTCTGATAAGACTAAACCTACCTATGATAGAGTAAAACCCTCCTATTGGACATATATGCCCACACCATCCATTTTTTAGAACAAAAAGATCAAAGAAAAATATCACAACTATGGCTGCCCAACCAAAACCAAGTCCAAAGATTATACCTCTATGAACCATGGCAACCGGTGATATAAATTCAAAAGCTGCTACACCAAAACTTAATGAGATTATCAAACTCATAGCTATAACCCAATATCTCATACTTCTGCTTGCAGGTTGTTTCTTCTGAAGTTTTTTAAACTCAAACTTTCTTCTTAAGTAGTTAGCGGCATCAGTTATTATGTTTACAGGGCAAACCCAAGAACAAAATGCACGACCTCCCACAAGAGAATAAAAAAGCACTGCTATTAAAGCACCTATAAATATATCAGAAGCTATAACAGCACCGGCTGCGAACATCTGCATAACCGCATAAGGATCACTTATGGGAATAGTTCCGAGTATATTTGAAGAACTTAAGTTTCCTACTATAAAACTCCATCCCCAAGCATTTGCACCAAAATATAGAGTCATCAAACTAATTTGGAAGATTCTTCTAAGTATTAAATATTTATTTTTAATCATCTAAAAGTCCCCCCATATCGTTTAGTGTATCTATTGCTTTTTCTTTGCTAAGCTCAGTTTTTGTTATATGTGCTTCAGCACCCTCAAGTCTTTTTTCATCTGCTTTATCCCAGCCTTTGATATAGTGAGTTCCAACTTTTCCAAGAGCTACTTCTCTAGGAAGTACGAATATCGCAGCTTTTTCTGTAACACAAGCATGTTCACACAAACCACAACCTGTACAAAAATCACTATCTACAATAGGCTTTAAAAAAGCATGTTTACCGGTTCTGTGGTTCTTCTCATAATCAAGATAAATAGCTTGATCCAAAAGAGGACAAGCTCTATAACAAGCATCACATTGAATACCCCAAAAAGCGATACAATTTTTTGTATCAACAACGGCTACACCCATCTCAGCTTTATTGATATCAAGTTGGTTCTTAGTAGATACTTTTTTGATATCTAATGCATCAGTTGGACAAACAGGTACACATGGTATATCTGTACACATGTAGCAAGGGATATCTCTAGGCTCAAAATACGGAGTCCCTAAAGGTTTATTATCACCTGGCTTTGCAAGCTTTAATGTATCATAAGGACATGCTTCAACACACATACCACACTTGATACATGTAGCAAGGAAATCATCCTCATCCAGTGCACCTGGTGGTCTGAGAGTAAGTTCTGAAGCTGTCACCTCATCAACATAAGCACTCCATACCAATCCACCCATTGCAGCTAGACCCATCGCTCTTGCCATTGTTAATAAGAATCTTCTTCTATCGCTTATTGTTTCTTGTTTCATCATTTGTTATGCTTTATATATCTTAACCGCACATTTTTTAAAGTCAGTTTGTTTTGACTGTGGACAAGTTGCATCCAGACAAACTTTGTTGATAAATACTTTTTCATCAAACCAAGGTACAAATACAAGTCCACGACTTGGTCTGTTTCTTCCTCTAGTCTCAACTCTTGCTTTAACTCTTCCGCGTCTTGATTCAACCCAACAAAGACCACCTTGTTTAAGCCCTTTGTCCGTAGCATCTTGTGGATGCATGTAACATAATGCTTCAGGAACTGCACGATACAGTTCAGGTACACGCATAGTCATTGTTCCAGAATGCCAGTGTTCAAGAACCCTACCTGTACATAACCAAGTGTCGTATTCAGCATCTGGTTTCTCCGGTGGATCCATGTATGGTCTTGCAAAGATCTTAGCTTTATTTGTAAGTGCCTTTTTGGTTTTGTCTTTAATTCCAAGTAGATCACCTTGAGCCAATGCTTTTGCTAATGTTCCATAAAAAGCATGTGAGTTATTTGTACCTGCTTTTTTAACAGCTTTTGCTGCATATGGGTCATACTTAACATTAAATCTCCACTGTGTTTCCTTACCATTTACAACAGGCCATTTTAGACCTCTTACTCTATGGTATACATCAAACGGTGCAAGATCGTGACCATGACCTCTACCAAACCATGCATACTCTTCAAACAGATACTTGTCTATAAAGAAACCATAACCTTTAAATACTTTCCCATCAGAACCTACAACGTTTCTGCTATCACCAACACAGTTCGAGTTGTCATAACCTTTTTGAATAGGATCTTCAGGGTCTATTTTATATGATTTTGCTTCTTCATTTGCAAATAGAATATCGAACATGGTAGTATCATCGTTATATCCCATTTTTTTAGCTTGGGCTCTAACATCAGCTAATTTTGTACCGTCTCTAAGAGTAGAAGGTCCCCATAGATCTTTTACAGTGAATCTTTTTGAAAGCTCTACCCATTGCCAAGTATCACTCATAGAATCACCAATAGGAAGTACTTGCTGTCTCCAATGTTGAGTACGACGCTCAGCATTACCGTAAGCTCCCCATTTTTCATAGATCATAGCTGATGGTAAGATAAGATCAGATACTTTAGCGGAAATACCAGGATATCCATCAGACGTAACTATGAAGTTATCCATTTTTCTTGCTGCTTTTATCCAGTGCTTAGCACTTGCAGAATCTTGATAAGGATTACAAACATTTACCCAAGCAAATTTGATAACACCATCTTCAATATCTCTATGGATCTTCATAATATGCTGGTTACCTATTGGATTTAAAGTTCCCTCTGGGACTTTCCATCTGTTTTCAGTAATTTGTCTATGTTTAGGATTTGCTACCATCATGTCAGCTGGAAGTCTGTGACAGAATGTTCCAACTTCACGTGCAGTACCACATGCTGATGGTTGACCGGTTAAAGAAAATGCTCCAGAACCAGGTTTCGCTTGTTTGTTCAGTAAGAAGTGAACATTATATGAAAGCGTATTTACCCAAGTACCACGTGTATGTTGGTTCATACCCATTGTCCAAAACGAAACTACTTTACGACCTTTTTCTATATACAGATCAGCTAAGTATTTAAGTTTGCGTTTAAACTCATTGATATCCTCATCAGGATTACCTTTAGATATTTTTGCAACATAATCAAGAGTATACGGAGCTAGGAATTTTTTATACTCTGCAAATGAGATCTCCCAGTGTTTAAGTCCAGCTGGATTGTTCTCCATCACATCACCTTCTTTATATCCGTAAGGCTCAAGTGCAGGAGCTTCTTCAGCAGAAACTACTTTTTTCATCTCTTTAGAGATAGTCTCCATCTCTTTATCTGTATATTTACCATCTTTGATAGACTTTTCATCACTTCTTCTCATCCCATAACCCATATTAACAGGAGACGCTGCAAAAACAATATGTTTTTTAACAAAATCCCAATCAATAGACTTTGGATTATTATATACGATCTCACGAGCTATATAGTTCCATAAAGCAAGGTCAGTATTTGGAGTGAAGATTATCTCTTCATCAGCAAGATCAGAAGTTCTGTGTCTATACGTAGAAAGGTTTACAACTTTTACTCTCTCAGGGTCTGAGAGTTTTCTATCCGTTACCCTTGACCAAAGTATAGGGTGCATCTCTGCCATGTTTGAACCCCAAGATACGACAGTATCTGTAAGTTCGATATCATCATAACAACCAGAAGGCTCGTCAATACCAAAAGTCTGATAAAAACCAACAACTGCAGATGCCATACAGTGACGAGCATTTGGATCTAATGCATTTGATCTAAACCCGCCTTTCATCATCTTTTGAGCAGCATAACCTTCCATAACAGTGTATTGTCCTGAAGCAAAAACACCAACACCTTCAGGTCCACTATGTTTAAGAGCTTTTTTGATATGAACTTCCATCTCATCAAATGCTCTTTTCCATGAAACAGGGGCAAATTTACCGTTTTTGTCAAATTCACCTTTAGAGTTTACTCTAAGAAGCGGAGTCTTAAGTCTATCGGCTCCATACATTATCTTAGCGTTAAAATAACCTTTGATACAGTTAAGTCCTCTGTTTACGGGAGCAGCAGGATCACCTTTTACTGCAACTATTTTTCCATTTTTAGTCGCCATCATGATCCCACAACCAGTACCACAGAATCTACATGCAGCTTTATCCCATCTCCAACCAGCTTCAGCTGTCGTAGATGCCGCACTCAATTCACTAGGTACACTCATACCTACTGCCGCTGCTGCCGAAGCTGCCGCAGAACTTTTAAGAAAATCTCTTCTTGAAAGTGACATATAACTCTCCTTAATTTTTTTCCGTTTTTCAACATTAATAGTCTAACACTGAAAACAGATCTTTTTCTTGACCTTGGTCAAAAACTAAAAAACTCATGAACATTTTGTATAAGTAACAGCAAAAATTATATTAGATTAAAGTAAGTTAGAAATTAATAATAAAAACTAATACTTATCCGCCCGTAAAATAGAACGCTCTTGAGGAGATATTGTCATCATTTTCAGTGTTAATATTACTGTGTGACCATTTGTTTTTTTCAGGCTTGTTCTTGACTACATCTTTTAATACATGTTCCATCTCTGCACTTGAAGATGTGATGTTTTTTATGTTTTGAGAGTCTTCAAAATATAGACATGGGATAAGATCACCCTCAGCACTTAATCTTATTCTATTACATGTCTTACAAAAGGAGTCATCATACGGTTCTATGATCCCAAATACATATCCGCTTTGGTCTTGGTACAGTTTTGCAGCAGAATTTTCTTTCATTTGTATTTCATTAATAAGGCATTTTTGAGAAATAATTTCAATTATCTCTTTGCTCTGCATGGTTTTTAAGTCTGAATAAGCGCTTTCATTTTCCATATATTCTATAAACCTGATCTGAATCCCTTTTCTTTTAGCATAGTCATAAAGAGATAAGACTTCATTTTCATTGATTCCTTTTAGTATCACGCTATTTAGTTTTACTATCATCCCAGCTTCTATAGCTGCATCTATCCCATCTAATACACTTTGTAAAACATTTTTTTTAGTCAAATACCAAAATGTTTCTTTTTCTAATGAGTCTAATGATATGTTGATTCTTTTGAGTCCAGCTTTTTTTAATTTTTGAACTTGTGACTTCAGAAGGTATCCATTGGTAGTTAAAGCTAGGTCAATGTCTTTTTTATAAGTTTTTATCATCGATATAAATTTATCTATATCTTCTCTAACTAGTGGTTCTCCACCAGTTATTCGTATTTTTTTTATTCCGTTGTCGATAGCTACTTTTATAAATGAGAACATCTCTTCATACGATAACAGGTTTTCTTTTGGAGTCCACTCAAAAGGCTTCTCAGGCATACAATACTGACATCTAAAATTACATCTTTGTGTAACTGAGATTCTTAAGTAATCTACTTCTCTATCAAAGCTATCTATCAACATGTGAACTCCTTGTATAAAGAACTATACAAGAAGAACAAATTATATCTCTTGACCTATATCAAATTTCACACTGATCGTTACTGCAAAACCTACTCTCCATCCCATCACTTCCACCAAATGCTTTCCAATCTATTTTAGGTATCTCTTTTAGACGTTTTTCATACTCCTCTTTTGAAATACCTTCGTAAGGCATCTGTTTGTAAGCTCCACTATCAGAGTGTGGTAACAATGATACAGATTTGATAATAGGGGCAAATTGAGCGAGCATATGTTCTATCTGACCCCCCTCTGTTTTAGGGTAAAAATAAACAGTACAACTCACCATATTGTCACTCCACTCACGCTGTAACATGGCTAAAAATGCAAACTGCTCCCATGCTGATACATCGGTTGCTTTTCTGGTCTTACCTTGATCTATCGGAAATTCAAATACAGTGGTATTCTCGCTGTATTCATCTTTTTCATGTGGTATACCTGCATTTTTTAATGTTTCATAGACTGGTGAGTTGTTGCCAACTCTCATTCTTCTTATTGCATACTGAAATGTTGGGAAGTGCATACCCGAACTTACACCAACAAGCTGGCTGATAGTTCCAGATGGTTTAATGGTAGTAACTCTTATAGATGCTGGTACACCAGCTTCTGAAGCCAGTTTGGTATTTGTATCTTTAACTACTTTATACCCTTTTCTAAGCTTCCTTGTAAGTTCAGTCGCACCAAACTCATCAAGCATGTCAGCAACACCTGAAAGGCTGACACCTATTCTTCTGTTTCTTACTATTATGGCATTTGTCTCAGTTCTGTGTGTAGGGAGTAATGACACTGTTGAGGCATAAAATGTTGCATATTCCAGTGCTTCATAAAACTCTTCTTCGGTGTTACAACGTGCAGCAAATACTTCTGCTAAGTTACATAACTCGAAACTCTCTAAAGGTATTTCTGAACATGGATTGGCAAGCCATGCTTTGTCTTCACTTTCGTTGCCGTACCTACCATATTTTTGTACATTTATAAGATTCATAATGCCAGGTTCACCATTGCTTTGTATTCTCTTTGCGATTTGAGGCAACTTCTGAAACTCTTCACTCTGTGTCAAAACCACAGTATTGTTTGACATCCACCCTATTTCAGCACGTTCAGGATACTTGTCATAATTTTTTAAGTCTAAAAAATTTTCATCATCCACAGAACCTAGTGATATCTCTGCACTTCTTCTTACATTTCCAGCAACAACACAAGCCCCTATGGCATTAAAAATATCTGCTACACATCTTGTAGAATCTATCTCTTTTGCACAAAAACTATCTAAATACTTTTCTATTCTACTGTGAAGTTGTATTAAAGGTTCAGCACCAGACGCTGTACCACCAAAACCGCTGATAGCTGCACCTGATGGACGTATTTTTGAATAATCAAAACTAAACCAAGAGCCACCTTTTGTATAACTCTCTATAAGAAGTCTCACAGAAGAGACCCACCCCTCTCTGCTGTCTGGGATGCTAAATGTTATAGGTCTTGATTTATCCGGTGATCTACTGTCCTCCCCGCTCCACGCGGTATTAAACCCTACACCTACGCCACACATTAACATATCCATGGCCCAGTCTGCAGACGACGCTAGATCTGCTGTATCTACTGCACCACAATTATTAAGTGCCGCTCCGCCTCTTTCATAAACATATTCAGTACCCATGACCCATAATCCGCGCCCTGGTGGAAGCCATTTCATGTCAAACATTGTTAGTGCTAATTTATATGCAAATTCTTGCCAAAACTCTTCTTGCCAATGCAATCTATTGACAATATAATGATGCTTTCTAACAGACATGATTCCATTTATTACTCTTATGACCGTATCTGCCCAATGCTCTTGCGAACCATCTTCTTTTAAACGGCTATAAGTCCTATAATATGTAGCTTCACCAAAACCTCCAAAACCAAAATGTGGAGTTTTCGCATTTAGTTCATTACAATACGATTCTTTTAAAGTAAATCTTTCTTTTACAATGTGCCCAGTGTCTTGATTTTCCATCATTGCTTCCTCGTTAGTGAATTTCGAATTTTCATATTGTAATTAAATTCGTGATCATATACTTTGACAATGGTCAAATGTAGGTGAGATAATTTATATTTTTATATATTGGGAGTTAACTTTTTAGTGTGACCGCAGATAACCGATTTTTGTTGCAGAAAAGTGACAATATTAATATCTCAATATAGAAGCAGTTTACATAAATTCTAAAATTTACTTTGAAAAAATTGCAACAAATACATAGTGTGCATATAAACTCTTTGGTGATAATCCTTCGTATTCAACTAAATTAATATTGACACGCTTGAAAAGATTAAGAGCGATGAAGTAACGAGCACAGAGGGTGGTAAATCCCCTGTGCTTTTTGAAAGCTAATGGCTTAATGTCCGCCAAAATATGCGAACACTAGGTAAACAAATGCTATAAGTAAGTATCCAATAGTATGTAAATCCATGGTGCACCTCCTATTATGTAAATTTTCGTTTTTATTTTTGCTATGACCTACATTCCCATACCTGAAAGGTATCTAGGTGTTCCCACATCTCTATAATCACAAAAATATTGACAAAAAAAAAGCCCAACCGTCATACGACGATTGAGCTTAAACGAAAATTTACATTAGAAGTGCATCGGATACCACCCCAACCATTTCTAAACATACTGTTAGTTTACCTACTTATAGCCACAGTACAACGCTAGTAGCAGAACCAGCTAGACAAGCTAAAACAAATAGGCATGCCATACAATAAGGATACCATAAAAAAAATATATGCAAATTTTCATACCATTTTTGAAATATAAATTAATAAATAGTTTACATATATACACATAAATAAGTAAATATTTATGTGCTTTGATAATTATTTATTGATTATATAGGCGATATAAAAATATCTGTAAGTTGTATTTTTGTATAAATTATTTGTGAAGTTTGAAAGTGGTGGGTTCAGAGTGACTCGAACACTCGACCACTCCGTTATGAGCGGAGGGCTCTAACCAACTGAGCTATGAACCCACTTTCGTTGTAGGGCGAAATTATAGCCACAAAGAGCTTATAATTTTTTTAAGTTTTCTACTTTTTCTTTACATCTTTCGCAGAGTAGTTTTTATCTGCTATAGATTCTAAGAAAACAGTAGCGTAAGAGCCCTTTGGTAGCGTGAAAGATATGTTAAGCATGGTTTGTTTTTTTATGTAAGTACACTCTATATTCTCAGGGAATATTAATGCTTCACGTCTATAACCTTTCTCTTGCAAAAACTCATCATCATACTTTTCCTCTATCTCTCTTGCTTCATCGCGTGCACGAAATACATCACGTCCACATAAAAGACCTGTAGGTATTAGTTTTTTCGCTTCATACTCTTTAGTAGGCATTACTTTAGGAGTAGATAGCTTACCTTTTGAGTCAATGTACACATCGCCATCTAAAAGTTTAAACTTTGAGTTATTTTCATCTTGGCTTATCTCAACACGTTCACGGAGCCATTGGTTAAAAAACTCACTTTGATATATTGATATTAAAAAGTTTTTTACTTTTGAGTCTTCAATAAATATCTCACCGCTTAACATATCTTTTGCTTGCTTGAAACTGTCACTGTCACGTCCAAAACGCTGAAAACCAAAGTAGTTTGGAAGACCGTTTTTAGAGATTTTTCTAGCACACTTTTCTATACGCCCTGCATCTATGTTATCTATTTCATGAAGATTGATGCTAAATCTGTTTCCAAGAAGATCACCCATTCTGATTCCTGTAGAGTGACGTGTCATATCAAGTACTTCTATCTGGTTATGACGAAACTGTTTTATCATCCTCTCGTAAGACACATCTACAGATATATACTGTGTAGTAGTCGCGTGCTTATCTTTGAGACCTGCATACCCTATCTTTTGAGCAGGGATTCCAAGATACTCTGAAAAGACCGCTATCATATCCCATGTAGTCATCTCAACTTTCTTTACATGTAGTATTAGCGAGTTACCTTTACCTTTAAACTCTACAGATGGTATCTCATCTACTATAAAGTCATCTTTTGTTTGGTAAAACTTAAAGTCTATGTCATTAACGCTGTCTAAATATTCTCTTTTTCTCAAATCATCTTCTTTTTTATAAAGCTAAAAATTTTAACTCTTTTGAAGCTATAGCTATATCTTCAGCTATCGCTTTTTTCAATTCATCTAATGAATCAAATTTCTTATTATCTCTTATAAAAGAAACAAAACTAATACTCGCACTACTAACATGACCGACTTCTCCATCTAGTAAATGGGTCTCAATGGCAAAACTTCCATCGGTTGTTATACGATGCCCTACAAAACTAACAGATGGGTGAGAATGCTCTTCATCGTCAATACGTGTCAAAGTTGCATATACGCCCTCTTTAGGTACTAAGAACCCCTCTTGCGAAGATACATTGATGGTCGCTACAAGCTCTTTCTTTCCGATACCCTGTCCCGCTTCTCTGTTTCCTCGTATAGTGTAGTTATGACCTAAAAATGCATTTGCACCTTTTATGTCACCTATTCCAAGCTTTGCACGAATCTTATGTGAGTGGATAGAGTCACCATCAAGTGACACCTCATCAACCACTTTTACCTCTCCGCTAAAGAGCTCTTTAAGATCATTAAAATTATACTTTCTATCTTTTCCAAAATGAAAGTCATATCCAACCACTATTTTTTCAAGCTTAGGAAACTTCTCTTTTAAAAGTCCTACAAAACCTACTGCATCCAAGTGGCGAATATCCTCAAGTTCTAAATACTCTATATGATGGTGAGTAAAATTCTTACGCTCACGTCTAGGTGTTAAGTTAGCATACCCTGTCTCAATAACAACAATACATCCATTTTCTCCAAGCTCACGGAATAGATGTTGATGCCCTATATGCATCCCGTCAAAACCACCTATAGCTATAGCAGTGCTATTTTTTATACTCTTCAACTAACTTTTCCTCTAAGCTGCACAATGTGCTATGTTTTTTATATTGTTTTTTTCTTTTTCATATGTCTTATAAAGATCATATGCGTTTTGCAAGTTCATCCAAAACTGTGGTGTAGTACCAAAATATTCGGCAAGTTTTAAAGCCATAAGAGAAGTAATACCTCTTTTTTCATTATACAACTCACTCAAAGTCTTAATACCTACTTTTAAATCTTCCGATAGTCTTGCTTGAGTCAAATTTAACGGAGTTGCAAACTCTTCTCTTAGTATAACACCAGGATGTGTGCTTGGTCTTATATCTAACATCTAGTCTCCTTTATTTGTGATAATCATCTATATATACATCATACGCATTAGAATTTTCAAACCTAAATACAATCCTGTATTGATCATTTATCCTAATGCTGCAAAAGCCTTTTAAATCACCTTTTAGGTGTTCAAACCTGTTTGACGGAGGGACTCTTAGATCCACTTCATCGTAAGATGCTTCAAGCATATCAAGTTTTCTTTTGCCTACATTGTTTACAGCTTGAGAAAACTTCTTTTGAGTTTTACCGTTAAACAACTGCTCTGTATACTTACACTTAAAAGACTTAATCATATTAGCATGTTATCACAATACGATAAGTTAGTCAATTAAAAACTATTTTGTAAAATAGTAACAATACTCTAAGTTACCCTCTTTACCAGTTATTTTCGATGGAGACTTTTTCTCTAAGTTCCACCCTTTTTCTTTACATGTAGCCTCAAAGTTATCCTTAGCTAATGCAATAGCTTTTGCGTCTTGTACAACTCCGTGTTTATCACGCTTTACCGCGCGACCTACCTCAAACTGCGGTTTAAACAAAAGTATTATATCCTTACATGTAAGCCTGTCAACATCATCTAAAATATTTAAGAGAGATATAAAAGAGACATCACTAACTACAAGGTCGTACATGTAAGGGCTTTTAAACTCCCTTATGTCACAACTCTCATAAGAGTTTACCCTCTCATCTTCTAAAAGAGTTTTATGAAGCTGAGCCTTACCGACATCTACAGCATCGACACTCTTAACACCATTTTCTAGAAGAACCTGAGTAAATCCGCCTGTAGATGAACCTATATCTAAACAGACCTTATCTTTTAAGTCAAGCTCCAACTCTTCTAAAAAGTACTTTAATTTATATGCAGCACGGCTTACATAACTCTCATGCCGTGCGACCTCAACAACAGAGTCACTCTCTAGCTTGTATGAGCTTTTTTTAACTACCTTTGCATCTACACTTACCAAAGAGTTTTTTATAAGCTCTTGTGCTTTAGTACGACTGTCACTAAAGCCGTTCTCTACAAGGTAGTTATCTAAACGCATTAAAACTGAAACTCCACAGCCACATATGAATATTCGAGATACATAGTATAATCAGCAGAGTTATCTTCATCTTCATCATATCCAAACTCATATTTATCATATCCAACTTTTATGCTTAGAAGTTCAGTAAGTCTCAGTGAAGTTCCTACACCGTAGACAAAACTAAAACCGTTTTCATCCTTGTAGCCTTGAACATAACCTGTACCGAATTTAGCATAAAAATCAAGGATATCATCAAAAAAAGCATAGTGAGCCAATGTTGAGACACTGTACAGACTATATATTACGTTGGTCGTATCATCTATTTTTATTCCATCACCCAACATGTTCACATACCCTAGCTCTACAGAGAAGTTTTTATTTATATATGCACCGCCGTAAGTGTATCTCTGCTGAACCTCATTATCCTTTAGAGATGCATATAGTCCACCGTCATTATATTCAGACACACCATATCCTATACCTAGATACGGTCCTCCTTCTCTATCGGCATGTACAATAGAAGCAATAAACACTAAAATTAAAAATATTCTCATAACATCTCTTTCATTTCATCTTCTCTAAGACATGTAACGCCCAGACTCATGGCTTTATCATACTTACTTCCTGCATCTTCACCGTATATCAAGAAGTCTGTCTTTTTACTGACACTACCGCTTACTTTAGCACCAAGTGATTCTAACATCTCTTTAATAGCCGGACGAGGCTGGCTCATAGTCCCAGTCAATACTGCAGTTTTTCCTTTAAAAGGGTTATCTTCTGCTTCGGCTTTTTTTACAGGTTCAAGCGGCTTTAAAATATTTTGTAACTCTTCTATAGTATCTCTATTAACTCTTACAAATTCTAACACAGACTCAGCCATCTCTTCACCGATGCCATCACAAGCAACTATCTGCTCTTTTGTAGCATCAACAAATGAAAAACCAAAACTCTCAGCTAGTGTCTTAGATGCAACCTCACCGATATGCTCAATCCCAAGTGAGTTTATAAAACGCCAATACTCACAAGCTTTTGCACCCTCTAGCGCATCAAGAAGGTTTTGAGATTTTTTCTCTTTAAAACTATCTAGTGCCATCAACTGCTCAAAGCTTAGCGAGAACAGATCGATCACGTTTTTCACAAGTCCAGCATTAAAGAGTGCTTCGACTATTTTATTTCCAAGTCCGTCAATGTTTAGACAAGGTTTTGATGCAAAGTAGATTATCGAGTTCACTACCCTTGCTTCACATGTAAGGTTTTGACACTTGACTAGGACTTCCTCTTGTAAAAGCTCACTTCCACATACAGGACACACAGATGGACGCTCAAACTTTTGCTCAGCTCCGCTGCGTTCGTGTTCAAGCACTTTAATTATCTTAGGGATCACATCCCCGCTTCTAAGGATTATTACCTTGTCACCTATGCGGATATCTTTTCTGTCTATCTCATCAAAATTATGAAGTGTAGCCCTCTCGACTACAACCCCGTCTATATCTGTCGGCTCGACTACGGCTACAGGTGTAACAGCACCACTGCGACCCACTTGTAGTTTTATCTCTTTTAGTGTAGTTATCTTCTCAACCGCAGGGAATTTATATGCAACTGCCCAGCGTGGATTTTTTACCGTGTATCCCATATCTATCTGCGCGGATATCTCATTTACTTTTATAACCATACCATCAAGCATCATCGCATAATCATCACGATCATTTTTCATAACTTCATATATAGCTTCTATTGTCTCAAAACCTTTACACAAAGCACTTTGAGGCGGTTTTTTAAAGCCTAGCGAGTAGATGTATGCCATCTTGTCACTCAGTAGCTTTTGCTCTAGTGTGTTCTCCCCTATTCCGTACGGTAAAAACACTAGATTTCTTGAAGCTGTGATGGATGAGTCAAGTTGTCTCAGGCTTCCCGCTGCCGCATTTCTAGGATTTGCAAACACCGCTTCGTTGTTTTTAAGACGCTCTTCGTTTATCTTGTCAAACTCTTCTTTAAATATAACGACTTCACCGCGAATCTCGATACGCCCTTTATACTCTATGCTTAGAGGAACTGAGCGGATAGTCTTTACATTTACGGTGATATCTTCACCCTCTTCTCCATCACCTCTTGTAATACCTTGAACTAGATTACCGTTTTCATAGATAAGGTTTAGTGAAGCCCCGTCATATTTAGGCTCACAATAAAAAGAGATATTTTCATCTAGTTTGTAAGTCTTTTTAAGCCAAGCCTGCAAGTCATCAGCATTAAATATATCTTCTAAAGACCACATACGTGAAAGGTGTTTAGCTTTATTAAATTTATCGGATACTACATCACCTACTCTAAGTGTTGGAGAGTTTGACAGTTTATCCTCAGGATTGTTTGTCTCGTACTCCAAAACTTTATGATAAAGTTCATCATAAACCTCATCTGTAGTGATCGGGTCATCTAAAACATAATAATGATACGCATATAAGTTTAACTTCTCAACTGCTTCTTTATAATCTTGATTATTCATAACGAAATTTTATCTTAAAATTACTAAAAAATTAGTTAGTGCTAAATATTTAACAAGTTCTTTGCTTTACCAAAATAGTAGCCTTGAAACTCATCGACCCCATAACGTTTAAGAGCTTCAAATATCTCTTCATTCTCTACATATTCTGCAATGGTCTTTATGCCTAGGTCTTGCGCAAAATGGACTATACTCTTAACTAATATTTTTGAATCTTCACTATGTAAAAGGTCCTTTACTATCGAGCCGTCTATCTTTAGATAATCAGGTTTTAGTTTTAAAATATGATAATAATTTGCATATCCGCTTCCAAAATCATCTATAGCTATACTAACACCCAATTTTTTTAGCATATTTACAATTTTTAAAAGCCTGTTAAAATCTTCTATATTTTCCTCTTCCGTGATCTCTATAACTATGTTTTTAGGATTTTCAAAATTTTCAACTATCTCTAAAAAAGTATCCATCACCTTTGGCTGAAAAAAATCATTTGGCAAGAAGTTTACAGATATTTTCTCCTCTTTAGTTGAAAAATACACCAGTGAACGCTTTAAAACCTCTAGTGCCAACTTAATATATATCCCTGATTTTATAGCTACATGTAAGAACTCGTCTGGGTATAGTATCTTCTCCTCTCCATTTTCAATATCTATGATCCGGACCAAAGCTTCATATTTGATGATTTTTTTGTCTCTGTTGCGTATCTCTTGAAAGAACGGTACTACATTGTTACTCTCTAAAGCGCGCTTAAGACTTTTTTTCATATTTATTGTTTTTAATGATTTTTCTCTTGTGTCAATATTTTCCGTGTAAGCCATATACGGCAGAGATTTTGCTTTTGCTTTTTTAAGAGCCATTTGTGCTTTTTCCACTAGATTTTTATGACCGTTTGATACACCAAGATATATCTCTATCTGTATCTCATCATTATAGCCGTTGAGATCTATGGTTAGATAATCTACTTTTTTATGCATCTGCTCTAAAATTTCAACATATTCATCTTCAGAAAAAGAGTCATCGTACTTTAAAAGAGCAAACTCATCTGAAGAGATTCTATACGCTTTCATAGAGTTCTCATCTGCATACTTTCTAATAACATCAGCTACATTTTTTAACACCAAATTACCTACACTGATCCCGTAAAACTCATTTATCATGCTGAATTCTTTTATGTTTCCAAGTATTAAAATATTAAGTGTGTCTTTTTTTATATCTGCATCTAAGTTCGCTCTGTTTCCAAGTCCTGTAAGAGCGTCTGTAAAAGCCTGTTTTTTAAAGTGCTTTAGTACACTCTCAAAACTTTTTTTTGTAAAGAACAATATCAAAATCGCTATGATCAAACCTACATAAAGAAGCACATGTACCAAGTTGATCTGTGAATTTATCAGATCAGATATATCAAAATGAAGTATAAGATTCCCAACTACCTCTGAATCATTACTTTTGAGTTCTATATTTGTTATAAATGTATTGTCATACATATTTTTATCTAACTCATAAGTTTTTTTAGAACTCATATTGATAGAATCGATTTTATATATAGTTTTAAGATCTTCTAAAAAAGCTTCAGGCGGCACTGTGATTTCGATATTTCCAACATATTTATCTCTTAGGTATACTGCTTTTGACAAACTGTAAACAAAACTGGAATTGATATATTTAAAACCGCTATATAGGTCTTTTGTAATTTTTTCTTCATACACTACATTGATATTTTCATTTAAATTTTTTTCAAATGTATAGGTAGTATTTATTATCTCATCAATTTTTTTGCCATTCTTATTTAACATGGCTTCAGAAAGTTTAGTTTTGGAGATAATATGATCTAAATTCTTTTTTAATATTGTTTCATATCTGCTTACGTTTATAATGAAAAGTTTTTTTGATGAGGCTGAGATGGAGTCTACTCTCTCGTGTATCAGTTTGTCAGATACATAGTTTAAAAATATCCGACCGACTAAAAAAAGGACTATGATTAGTATAACTGAAGATAAAATAACCTTCTGTTTTGTTTTCTCTAATGTATTCATAAAATGTACTTTTTAAAAATATTTTCATACATAATATCACAAATTAATACTTTTTACTCTTAGAGTTATATTTTAGTGTTTAACCAAGTCCTTTTATGATATATATACCAATATATAGTACCCTTAATAAGTGTCTCTATGTTCATAATAACAAATATAGCTATTACACCAAAGCCCATTTTATAAGCTATATATGATGGGATTATCCTAAAGAACCATAAAGAAAGCACGTTTATTTTCAGTGTTGTTTTTGTAGCCCCGGCTCCACGAAGAGCTGATGAGTATACGAACATGATAGCTAAAGGAACTTGTGCCAGACCTACTAAAATAAGATATTGTGAAGCTACTAAAATTGTTGCTGAATCATTTGTAAAAAGTCCAACTATATTATCAGGGAACAAGATCAAAAACAAACCGATAGTCCCCATAAACACATAAGCTATACGTCCACTTATGATTCCCATATTGTAAGCTTTTTCTTTATTGTTAGCACCTAAGTTCTGTCCAACAAGTGCCATAGCAGCTATCGCAAAACCAAATCCCGGCATAAAAGCTATGCCCTCTACTCTAAGACCTACCTGATAACCTGCAAGCTCGACACTTCCATACCAAGCGATAATGGCTACGAAAAATATAAAACTCATACTAGATATAGCGCGTTCGAGTGCTGCACCCCAACCTACATGCCAGGCACGTTTTAAATCTTTTACTCTAATTATAGGTAGTATATTTAACACAGAACTTTCTCTTTTTATCATCCATGCATAGACAACTATGTTAAAGGTATATGCTATTATGGTCGCTATAGCCGCACCCTCTATTCCTAACTCTGGAAATCCGTAATGTCCAAAGATAAGTATATAGTTTAAGAACGCGTTTAGAGCTGCTGATACTAGTTTTATATATAAAGAACTTTTAGTATCCCCTGCGGCACTTAGAGCATTAAATAAAAGTGCATCTAAAAATATCACCACCATACCAAGTGAGAGTATTTTAAAGTAAGCACTTCCTAACTCAACGACCTCATCTTGCGCACCCAAAATAGAGTAAAAGAACTCACTTGAGTAATAACCAAAAAAAGATACGAATATTGACAGTACAATGGCGAATATTCCAAGTCCGTATAAAAGTGAAGAAGCTCTTCTTTTACGTTTGCTTCCGATAAATCTTGATATCAAAGCATTCCCACCCACTACATAAAGAGTCATAAGAACGTTTAAAACCATCATAAACTGCATACTAACACCAACAGCAGCAAGGGCATAAAAACTTATCATACCAACCATAAGCATATCTATAAGGGATTGGAGTATATCTACAAGGCTTTTTAGCGCGGCAGGGATAGCTAAGGCAAAGACCTTGTGTGTGTCTTTTGAAAATCTATTATTCATTAAATGTTTAAACTCTTTTTATAAAACTTGATAACTGCTCATCTTTATTTTGTACATGTAAAGTAAGTCTGCAATCATATACAGAAAATGCATCATTTGAGGTAATGTTTTGAAATTTTCTTAGAACTTTCTCAGCATTTTGTTTATCATCGACCATATATACGAGTATAAACTTATTTTCTCCCCACCTGACCAACATGTCGTCATGTCTGATCATAACTACGAGTTCATCAACAAACTTTTTAAAGTCAATATCCTCTTTTGGTATTACAATAGAAAGAATTGAAACAATTTTTTCATTAAATACCGCAGCTTCTTGATAAGATTTTGCCATATGTTGAAAGTATGTCTTAGCATAAGCACCACTGTGCTCATCAATATTAGTACGGCTTTTTGTCATTATTCTTTTTATCAGATCTTGCGTAATATCTTTAAATACGACAACACTATAGCCCTCTACACTGCTATCGACTTTTACACTAAATGCATGAGGTTCGTAAGTTTGACTAAGCATACTAACAACTTTGTCATTTTCATCTAACTTTTCTATAGCCTCTACCCAACTCTCGCCTTTTGATATCTTATCTTTATGAAAGTAACTTGGATGCGGTACAAAGTTGTTTACAAACGCACCAAATCCATCATTATATTGCTGAGTTGAACCAACATTAAAAAAAGTATTAAAAGAGTTGTTTGTAAAAATAACCTTGTCACCTTCAAAAACTACAACAAAATCTTTTTGCAGATTAGATACACTTGCAAGTAATGATAAAGAAACACTATCCATTTAAAAACTCCGAAACTTTTTGCATCTCTTGTATAAGCTCATCTTTTGAAGAGAATTTTAGGGTTGTTTTTATTTTTTCTTCTTGAGCGTGAGGGGTAAGATCAAATACCAGTATATAGTTTAAAACTTTTACTTTATCCCCATTGATATCAGTCCATTCTAAACTCATCTCGGCTTTATCACCACCTAGCTCAATTACAGCCGCAGGATATAGTCTTGTAAGTTTTGAGAGATCAATTTCACCCTCTTTGGTTTTATATATCATATGTAAAACTTCCCCCTCTTTAACTGACTTCTTTAATATTTTTTGTTTTAATGACCCATTTAAAATAAACAGCCCCAATCATAAAACCAACACCCATAATAAAAGCTACATTCTCAAGACTAAATCCATTCTCAGCCAACACACCTGTCATGTAAGATGTAAATGCAGCTGAACTTAAGAACAACATATCATTATATGCGACTATTCTGCCGTAATATTTTTCATCAATATTTTTTTGCAATAGTGTGTAGCTATAAGACCACAAAGTTGTTGTAAAAAAACCAACAAACAGACTGGCCAACAAAGAAAGGTAAAAATCGTGCATCAAATATGCCCATAACCACACAGCAAGACCCTGAGCTATAAACACGTAAAACAAACCTTTGTTATTCGTGAATTTTACCAAAAACATAGGACCAAGGACCAATCCCGCTGCACGAACTGCATGTAATAATCCAAGAGCTAAAGAAGCAGCTATAAATCCAGAATAATACTGATCTACCATTAAAGCTACTAGTGCATCAAAAGCAGTCAATCCAATAAACGCGTGAACAAGCATAAGATGCATAGCATGAGGGTACTTTTTAAGATATCTAAAAGTATCACCCATCATATCTAAGAGTTTCTCTTTCACTTTGATCACTTCTAATTCTATCTCTAAAGTGTATAACAAGATAAAGGCGACAACAAACATCAAAGAATCTAATATAAAGGCTATTTTAATCCCAAGCCAATAAACGACGAAACCACTTACAGCCATACCAAGTGTATATGAAAGTGACCAGATTATAGAGTGTAGTTCATTTGCACGTTGGAGTTTTGAACCGTGTAATATCTTAGGCAAAAGAGACATCTCAGTTGTAAAGTAAAAACTAGCCGCAGCCATTTTTATAAAGATCAATATATATAAAAAGTTTAAGTCATTAACATCATTTATAAATATCAGCAAAAATGTTGAGACTATCTCCATACTTATCAAAATTAGAAGTAATTTTTTCGGTCTTACACTATCTATGATTGAGCCTGACAATGGAGCTTGTACTACTCCTGCTAAGAAATGAAGCATAGCTACAAACGCAACGACTTTTGCATCTACATGTAGCTCTATAAGCAAGGTATAAATAGCTACGTTACTAAACCAAGCGCCAAAGTATGCAATAAGTTGGATAGTTGATAGTCTTCTAAAGATTTTTTCTGATCTTAATAACTCAATATATTGTTTCATAAATGCAAGATTAGCATAAATAGTGTAAATTTTTTAAAAGTTTTTTTCAGTATTACTAAAGTTTATATTTATAGTGTCGATATAATTGTTAATAACAATATTTTTAATATATTGCACATATTAAGGAGTACGTCATGGATGGCATAGCAAATGTTGCAACTCAACAAAAACAAACGCAAGTACATACTGGTAATTCTCAAAATGTTAAAGCCCAAAAGATAGAGGCTGAATCTAAACCTAAAGATCTGCTTGAGGCTACACAGAAGGAGTCTACTAAGATAGATTCTAAAGAGCAGGTGGAGGATTTAGTAAAAAAACTAAATGACGCTTTGGCTCCATTGAAAACTGATCTAAGTTTTGGAGTTGATCGTGATGATATCTTTTATGTAGCTGTTAATGAAGCTAAAACAAATAAGATGATTAGAAGATTTCCCGCTGAGCAAGCCTTAGATTTTTTACCAAAGATGCAAGAGGTAGCGGGCATCTTATTTGATACGAAAGGGTAAGAACTTCACCCTTTTGTTCATCTCTTTATTTTAAACTATTCTCTATCTCTTCTTTACTAACATTTTTTTAATATCTTTTATTGTATAATCGCGTCAATTATTTTAATGTTAAAGGTTTTTTTGTATGAAAAAAGAGGTTAAAAAAGTAGTTTTAGCTTACTCGGGTGGGCTTGATACTAGTATTATTTTAAAATGGCTACAAGAAGAATACAAAGCTGAAGTTATAACTTTCACAGCTGATTTGGGTCAAGGGGAAGAAGTTGAGCCGGCTCGTCAAAAAGCGTTAGACAATGGCATTAAACCTGAAAATATTTTTATACTTGATATTCAAGAAGAGTTCGTTAAAGATTATGTTTTTCCAATGTTCAGAGCAAACGCTATCTATGAAGGTGAGTACCTTTTAGGTACATCTATAGCAAGACCTCTTATAGCAAAAAAACAGATCGAGATCGCTAAGAAAATGGGTGCAGATGCGGTAAGTCATGGCGCTACCGGTAAGGGTAACGATCAAGTTAGATTTGAACTTGGTTACTTAGGACTTAACCCTGATATCACTGTTATCGCCCCATGGCGTGAATGGGATCTTAACTCAAGAGAAAAACTTTTATCTTACGCAAGAGAACATGGAATTAAGATCGATCAAAAACACGTAGATGCTGATGGAAACCCTACAGTTAGCCCATATTCTATGGATGCAAACTTACTTCATATCTCTTATGAGGGATTACACTTAGAAGACCCTATGAATGAGCCGGAAGAGAACATGTGGTTATGGACAAACTCACCACAAGAAGCTCCTGACGCACCTGAATACATCACTATCGGATACAAAAATGGTGACCCGATCTCTATAAATGGCAAAGAGTTGAGCCCTGCTACGCTTCTTAGAACATTGAACGAGTACGGAAATAAGCACGGTATCGGTAGAATCGATATTGTTGAGAACAGATATGTCGGTATGAAAGCTCGTGGCTGTTATGAGACTCCGGGTGGGACTATCATGTTAAAAGCTCACCGCGCTATCGAATCTATATGTCTTGACCGTGAAGAGGCTCATATGAAAGATGAGATGATGCCTAAATATGCAAAACTTATCTACAACGGTTTCTGGTTCGCTCCTGAGAGAGAGATGCTTCAAGCTGCAATAGATGCTACACAAAAATATGTAGAGGGAAATGTTAGGCTAAAGCTTTACAAAGGTAATGTTGAAGTTGTTGGTCGTGAGTCTGAAATGTCACTTTACTCTGAAGAACATTCAACATTTGAAGAAGATGAAGTTTATAATCAAAAAGATGCAGAAGGATTTATCCGTTTAAATGCACTTAGAAGAATCATAGCCGGCAAAAAAAGAAATAAATAAAAAAGAAATAAGTAAAAAGGAATCTATAATGAGTATGACTAATATCGATATGAACTCACCTGAGTTTTTAGCTGAGATGGAAAAAACAGTAAAATTTACAGATAAAGTTTGTGAATCACGTAACTGGGCATATAATCCTCAAGTTGAAGTAAACGAAGGTGTACAGATGGGTCTGGCACGTAACAAGATGATGTACGGTAAAAGATTTTGTCCTTGTTTTATGGTTGAAGAAGTAGATGGTAAACCTCAAAGTGTAGACAACAGGATCTGTCCTTGTAAACCGGCTATTGAGAAAGAGATTCCTGATATCGGCGCTTGTCATTGTGGTATCTTCTGTACACCTGAGTATGCAGCTGAGAAAAAAATCGAGATGGGTATGGAAGAAGTTGTTCATACTCATTCACGTGGTCTTACAAAAGAGGAATGTGAAGTTCTGATCAAACAAGATGAGCTTGACGGAGATGAACTTACAGCACTTCTTGAAGCAAGAGATCTTGGAATGGTAGAGTTCACACTTATAGATGTTCGTGAGCAGATGGAATGGCAGATGGGTCATATTAAAGGTGCGGACAAACTTATACCTACAAGTAGTTTCTACCAAGCGCTTGATCAAGCTAACCTAGATAAAGATGCACACAACATAGTTTACTGTCATGTTGGTAGTAGAAGTGCACATGTTGCTATGATCATGAAAGATATGGGTTATACAAAAGTAGGAAACTTAACTCACGGTATCGTTTCATATGGTGGAGAGATTGAAAGATAATGAAAGTTTTATTAATCAAAGATGTAAAAAGTTTAGGTAAAGCCGGCGAAGTAAAAGAGGTAAAACCAGGTTATGGTCAGAACTTCTTAATAAAAAAAGGCCTTGCAAAAGCAGCTACTGAAGAGATCATTGCACAACATAAAGAAGATGAAGCAAAAAAAGCCCAAGAGTTAAAAGATGAGATAGCTTCATTGACTGAGTTGGCTAAAAAGTTTGATAAATTAGAGATTATCATCACTAAAAAAATAGGTCAAAACGGTCATCTTTTCGGTGCTGTTACAAAAGATGAAGTAGCATTAGCACTTAAAGAGCAACACAATATAGATATAGATAAAAAACATATCACTGATAAGACTGCAATTAAATCTATAGGTGAACACGACCTAGACTTAAAACTAGGTCATGCTATACATGCAACACTACATGTGGATGTTCAGGGAGAAGAGTAGAAATATGTTTGACGCTACTACAATACTTGCCTATAAAGGTAAAAATAAAGCGGTCATTGGCGGTGACGGTCAAGTGACTTTTGGAAACTCAATCTTAAAAGGTAATGCGACTAAGATCAGAAAGCTTCATCACGGAAAGATATTAGCAGGTTTTGCTGGTAGCACTGCTGATGCATTTAACCTTTTTGATATGTTTGAAGAGTTTTTAGAAGATAAACGCGGTGATATTTTAAAGTCTGTTATGGAATTTTCTAAAGCTTGGAGAAAAGACAAAGTCCTTCGCCGCTTAGAAGCTATGATGATAGTTTTAAACAAAGACCATATTTTTATACTTACAGGTAACGGTGATGTAGTTGAACCAGAAGATGGTGAGATCGCATCTATTGGAAGTGGTGGAAACTTTGCCATCTCGGCTGCTCGTGCACTTAAAAAACATGGCAGTTTGGATGAAGAAGAACTTGTTAAAGAGTCGTTAATGATCGCAGGCGAGCTTTGTATATATACAAATCAAAATATTAAAACATTAACTTTAGAGGATTAGTGATTGAATTTAACTCCAAAAGAGATAGTTGAATATCTAGATAAATATGTAATTAGTCAAAATGATGCTAAAAAAACTATAGCCTTAGCACTACGTACGCGCTACAGACGTATGCAGCTAAGTCATGAACTTCAACATGAGATTACACCTAAAAACATTTTAATGATAGGCTCAACCGGTGTAGGTAAAACAGAGATCTCTAGACGTCTTGCTAAGATGATGAAAGTCCCTTTTATAAAAGTTGAAGCTAGTAAATACACTGAAGTAGGTTTTGTCGGTCGTGATGTAGAATCTATGGTTAGAGACTTGGTTATAAACTCTGTATCTATCGTAAAAGCTGAGAAAGAGGAAGAGAACAAAGATAAGATCGAGAACTATGTTACAAATAGAATAGTTGAAAAACTCCTCCCTCCTCTTCCCGAGAGTGCAAGTGAATCTAAAAAAGATGACTATAAAAGACTTCTTGAAGCTATGGAGAGGCGTGTTGAATCTGGTGAGATGGATGATAAGATCATCGAGATAGAGATAGACTCTAACATACATGTAGAATTTGCAGATTCGAACCTGCCTCCTGAGATGATAAAAGTTCAAGAGTCTTTTACAAAAGTGTTCTCTCAGATGAATAAAGAAGACAAGAAAAAAGAGATAAGTGTAAAAGATGCAAAAATAATGCTTAGGCACGAAGCTAGTGCAAAACTTATTGACAATAATTCTATAAATGCAGAAGCTCTTAGACGTGCTGAGAGTGGCGGAATAATATTTTTAGACGAAATAGACAAGATCGCTCTAAGTGAGAAGTCACAAGGGCGAAATGACCCTTCTAAAGAGGGAGTTCAACGTGACCTACTCCCAATAGTCGAAGGAAGCAGTATCACTACGAAATACGGTGTTATAAATACTGACCATATCCTTTTTATAGCTGCTGGTGCATTTCATGTAAGTAAACCGAGTGATCTGATACCTGAGCTTCAAGGACGTTTTCCTCTTAGAGTTGAGTTAGAGAGTTTAACTGAGGAATCACTTTATCAAATACTTACTCAAACTAAAAACTCACTTTTAAAACAATATCAGGCACTTTTATCTGTAGAGGGGATGGAGTTAAGGTTTGATGATGATGCGGTACGTGCATTAGCACAGCTTGCTCATCGTGCAAATGAGATAACTGAAGATATCGGGGCTAGACGTCTTCACACAGTGCTTGAGAAAGTCTTAGAAGAGATCAGCTTTATTGCAGATGAGTATAAAGACAAAGAGTTTGTGGTTACAAAAGAGTTAGTCCATGAAAAACTAGATACGGTAGTTGAGGATGATGACCTTTCAAGGTATATCTTATGACGCTACCGAAAGTAATTTCGTTAGCTACGTTAACACTTGGTTCACTTCAGCAGTGGGCTCACACCACTTTGTGGCAAAATAGATAGATAAAAGGGTAAAAATGACAAAAGCTGGATTCGTTTCTTTAATTGGTAGACCAAACGCAGGTAAAAGTACACTAATGAACTCACTTCTAGGTGAGAAAATAGCTATGGTAAGCCAAAAAGCAAATGCAACGAGAAAACGTTCTAATGCTATTGTTATGAATAAAGATTCTCAAATAATATTTGTAGACACACCAGGTCTACATGAAAAAGAAAAAGTTCTTAACCAATATATGCTCGATGAAGCCCTTAAAGCTATGGGTGATTGTGACCTTATAGTATATCTTGCACCCGTGACCGACTCAACTGAGCATTATGAAAAATTTTTAAAATTAAATGAAAAAAAAGTAAAACATATAATAGTATTAAGTAAGATCGACCAAGTAAGTCAAGAAAAACTTTTTAAAAAGATCAGTCAATATAATAAATATTCTAACGAGTTCGAAGCACTTATCCCTACTGCAATATCACGCAAAGTTGGACACGAGGATCTGCTAGATACTATTAGCAAAAATCTTCCAGATTCACCTTACCTTTATGATCCTGATGATCTTACAAGTGAGCTTGTTCGTGATATATATGCAGGCTTTATCCGTGAAGGTATCTTTGAAAACATTAGTGATGAGATCCCTTATGAGAGTGATGTGTTAATAGATAAAATTGAAGAAGATGAAAAAAATGTCGATAGGATATACGCATCGATCATAGTTGAAAAAGATAGCCAAAAAGGTATCATAATCGGTAAAGGTGGAGAAGCCATCAAAAGAATCGGTATATACTCGAGAAAAAAGATAGAGATACTTAGTGGTAAAAAAGTATTTTTAGACCTACAGGTAATTGTTAAAAAGGGCTGGTCTAAAGATAAAGAATATTTAAAAGAGATAGGTTACACATCATGAAAATAATATATACATTACTATTTATAGCAATATATCTAAATGCTAACTCCATTTTAGATGAATATAGATTAAATGGTTTATCGGCAATAGAAGAAAAGCTTGACATGGAGCTTAGCAAAAAAGCGTACTGGGATAATGTTTTAAAAGACAAAGATACGAGATTTGGCTATTCAGAACAATATGACTCTTTTTTAATATGTGACAAGAATACTTCTAAACTTACTTTTTATAAACATGATGAAAATAAAACATTTATAAAAAAAAGAGAATATGATGCATTTACCGGTAAGATCAACGGTGATAAGCAAAGAGAGGGTGATCTAAAAACTCCTATAGGTGTATATGAGATCAACAAAAGACTAAATAAAGACACAAAACTAGACCCGTTTTACGGACCGCTTGCTTTTGTTACAAGTTATCCAAACCTATATGACAAAATGCGTGGGAAAAACGGTAGTGGAATATGGCTTCATGGTCTACCGATAAATCAAGAGCGTGATGATTTTACAAAAGGTTGTATCGCAATTGACAATCAAAGTATAGAGTGCTTGGATAGAAATATAAAAATAAATACTACAGCTTTAGTTATCTACCCTAACAAACCAAAGACATCTTCTAAAGAGAAACTCTCAAGCATTTTATCTCAACTTTATGACTGGAGATATGCATGGCTTTATAATGACTTAGAAAAGTACTTATCATATTATTCAGATGATTTTAAAAGACCTGATGGGATGAACTTTAAAACTTTTTCTAAGTATAAAACCCGTGTATTTGAAAAATCCGAAAAAAAGAAGATTAAATTTTCAAATATAAATGTTATAGAATATCCAGCTACTGAGAATGTATATCAGATCACATTTGAAGAATACTATAAATCTGATACATTTGAGTTTAACGGTGAAAAGGTTCTTCTAGTAAGACTGGAAGATTCAAATAAATTAAAAATATTTATTGAAAAATAGAATGTTAAAACTTTTTTCAATATTAATACTTTTAGTATCTTGTTCATACTCTGATGTACAACTAATAAAAAAAGAAAATAACGACTCAAACACAACACTTTTAGTTATTGGTGGTATACACGGAGATGAACCAGGTGGTTATTTTGCAGCATCAATTTTAGCGACAGAGTATGATATCACGCAAGGTAACTTATGGGTTGTACCAAATCTTAACAAAGACAGTATACAAAGAAATAGCCGTGGTATACATGGTGATATGAATAGAAAATTCTCTATCATTAAAAAGAATGATAAAGATGAAGAGATAGTAAAAGAGATTAAAAAAATCATCTTATCTAAAGAAGTATCTTTAGTTTTAAACCTGCACGATGGACATGGGTTTTATAGAAAATCACATCAAAGTAAAATTTTCAATCCTAATGCCTGGGGTCAAACCTGTGTTATAGACCAATGTACATTAAATCAAGACCAACCATTTGGAAACCTGAATGATATAGCTATGCAAATAAAAGAGAGTATGAATAAAAGACTAATACAATCACACCATAGTTTTGATGTCAGAAATACCAAAACAAAATTTGAAGATGAGCAAATGCAGCTATCTTTGACTTTTTTTGCCGTAACAAACAACAAACCGGCTTTTGCTCTTGAGACAAGCAAAAACCTGTCATCACTCTCTGAAAAAGTATTTTATCAACTACTTTCTATTGAAGAATTTATGAATATTATGGGAATAAAATACAAACGAAAATTCGATATAAATCCGAAAAACATAGAGAAAATTCTAAAAAACTACGGTAATTTAACAATAAACGATAATATTTCATTGAATCTGAAAAATATAAAAAGATATTTAAGCTATATTCCGTTAAAATCAAGAGATAATGTATTCGAGTTTTCCCATCCTCTAGGAAGTTTTAGGAAAGTTAGAAATAATTTTATTATTTTTATTGGGAACAAACAAGTAACTACACTAAGAGCGCAGTACTTTGAAATGGCAGAAGATTGTCCTAGTTATTTTAACTATGAAGTCGACAAAAGTATGAAAGAAGTTCAAAAAACTTCAGAATTTTTAGCTAATGACGATTTTAAGGTACTAGAGGATGATTCTATAAGGGTTAATGTTATAGGTTATAAATCTGTTGACTCAGATTCTGAAGATGGAATTGATATTGCTTACGAATCTATAGAGAAAAGGTTCTCTGTGGATACGGAGAGTAAAATCTTTAGAATTGAGCATTATAAAAATAATAAATTTTGTTCCATGAATATGGTTCATTTTAAATAAATAGGGACAAACTATATGAGTGAAGACACTGAAGTAGCATTTTCAAATGTTGTATCACTTAATCCTTACGATGGTGATTATGTAAGCGGAATATCTAGTTTTTTAGCTTATGATGATAAAGTGGCTTACAAAAAAGACCAATATAGTATTTCATATATAAATACAGAAAATTTTATCAATGCTCAAATATCCATAAGTAAAAACATTCCTGAAGAGGATGTTTACGATGCTATCTTAAGCAAAACATATGATGACCTAGCACTTGATCAAGCTATGTCATATAACATAGAATATATAGAGTTTTACAATGCACTCGATGCTGAAAACAAATACTTTAATGTTTTTGTTGTTGATCCAAATGTAGTAAACGAAACATTTCAAAGTAATATTAATAAAATAAAATATATAGATACTGTTATCCCCTCTCCTTTACTTTTTAAATCTTTATATTCAAAAGAGTTAATTACTAATTCAGGTGCACATGTTTTCATATACTTTGAAAAATTAAGTGCATTTATCTCTGTTTATAATGAAAAAGAATATGTTTTTTCAAAAACAATTGAGTATTCATTTGAGCAACTTCATGAAAACTTTTGTGAACTTTACGGTGAGAGAATAGAATTTGAAGAGTTTATAAGTTTTGTAGAGACTCAAGATTTAAAAACAACACAAAGCCCTTACAAAGACTTTTTTATAAAATTATATAAGGACGTTTTTTATAATATAAACGACATCTTGACATATGTTAAAAGAGCATATGAGATCAAAAAATTTGAAAATATCTACCTTGGTACTCAGTATCAAACAGCTTCAAATCTTGATGAGATCTGTGAATTTGAACTAAGTATTAAAACATCTGTTTTAGATTTTGACTATGGTTTTGAAGAAGCCGAAGGTCAACATATAAGTTTAATGCATAAACTTATGCAACTTTATGTCATTATGCATGACGAAGACAAGTATATTTGTAACTTTACTCAATTTAAGAGACCTCCAAAATTCATAAAAAGAGAAAGTGGTAAACTAATTCTTATTGCAGCAGCTTCTTTGATACTAGGCTTTGCATATCCTGTTGGAAACTGGGTTGCATCATATGCACAAGAATTACAAAAAGATATACTTACTAATGAATATGTTGAGATCCATAACAAGAAAATAACAAGACAAGCTACTATCAAAAATAGAAAAGCTGATAAAACAAAGGTCCTAAAACTTCTAGATGAAGAGAAAAAAGACTTTATCGATAAAAAAGGTACACTTGTTAAGATCCACGATGTAAAAGTAAATTATTTAATGAAAGCTAAAATCTTAACAGATCTAACAAAAAACCTTAACATATACAATGTAATGCTAGAGTCAATTGCGTATAAAAATGAAGATAAAAGCAATAAATTTGAATTAGGTTTAGTTTCATACAAAGATCTAAAGATCACAAACCTTATAAAACATCTAACTAAAGTCTATGAAGGTAAACTAAAATTTTCTATTGATACTATCATGTTTGATAATTCTGAGCAAAAATATTTTAGTAAGTTAAAGGTAAAAGTATTATGAGTATAGAAGATTACTTACATAAAATAGATGTATCTCTAAAAGATAAGAGTCCAAAAGATCTAAGACTTACTTATATCATGGTGGCATCAGTAATATTTGCTTTTGCATATCTCTTTTGGGATAGTTCTGAAAATGATTTTTTAGCTGTTCAAAATGAGATAAAGTCTATACAAAACAATATCCATCAAGATAAGGTATATCTAAATGCCAATCCTTTAGTGTTGGTTACAAGGCTAGATCAAGAGATAAAAAAAACTCAAGTAGAGATGATAGATTATAAAGATAAAAACGATTATATAAAAAATAAGATCGAAACAATATCTGCACTCATCTATGATGAAAGAACTTGGGGTGAGTACATAAATTCTATTGCAAAAAATGCAAAACTCTACAATGTTCAAATATTAGAATTTCAGAATAAATATGTCGACAGTAAAGAATCATTCGGTCACATGTTAGACCTGGATATAAAACTGACAGGAGATTTTAAAAGCACTCTAAAGTTTTTAAACTCACTTGAACAAAGTGATTTGGTAGTTGATGTTCACAATTTAGATATAAAAGCTCAAAATACACTAAATACGAATATCAAACTATCTGTATGGGGGATAACTTACTAATGAAAAAAATATTATTATCCTTACTGATAACTACAATATCATTGTACTCTGTTGATGACTTATCTTGGGTAGATGAACAAGTAGATGCTATAAAACCACCTAGAAGCGGTGAAAACAATCTAAAAATATCTAAAATACAAGACCCTTTTATATTCTTGAAAAAGAATGCAACAAAAGGTTTTAAATTTACAAAAACTGCTAAAAAATCACCTAGCAGATCTGCCGTAAAAAACAGATATAAAAAAAGTTCAACTTCAACTCAAAAGGTCAGATATGTCAGAGGAAAGCTTAAACTTGATGCTATTATCAACAATTCTGCTTTAATAAACGGAAAATGGTATAAATTAGGCGATATTATAAACAGTTATAAAATTGCTACAATTGACGACAAATCTGTAACTTTAAAATATAAAACAAGAACCAAAGTTTTAACAACAGCATCCAGTTTAAAACTGAAATTTAAAAGGTAGGTAGGTAACATGAAATCGATTAACAAATATATATTAGGAGTTTTTTTAGCACTCTCTTTGAGCTCTGATATTATTGCAGACTGTTCTTATGAACTCTTCACTGTAAGTTCTGCAAAAAACACAAAAATAGTAGACTTTATTGATCAATTAAGTGATCAATGTGAGTTTAGTGTTATTATTACAGATCCTCATGCTCAAAAATTTTTAAATACAAAACTAAACAAAACTCACCTTAAAAATTTAACTATCAATGAAGTACTTGACATTATTTTACTAGAAAACAACCTATCCTACACTCTAGAAAATAACCTTTTAAAGATCTCTTACCTTACAACTAGAATATTTGCTATAGACTATATTTTATCTCAAAGAAAAGCAACTGGAAGTACTGATGTTACTCTAAGTTCATCAGGTTCTGATTCTTCGACAAATACTACACAACAATCCAATGGTGCTTCAGCTCAATCAGGTATAAAAATAGAGAGTAATGATGAAGTAAAGTTTTGGGAACTGCTAGATTTAGAACTTCAACAAGTTTTAAATAGACCTGAAGATAAATATGTAGCTGAATCACCTATAATAAATAAAAATGCTGGACTTATAACTGTAACTGCTACGGTTAAGCAGATGAGTAGACTTGAGAAATATTTAAAAAAACTTCAAGAAAAAGTTCAACTTCAAGTTTTAATAGATGTTCAGTTGCTGTCTGTAACGATGGCTGAGGGTAAAACTACTGGTGTAGACTGGTCACAACTTTATAAACTGCAAAATATTGATATTAGTATAGATAATAAAAGGCTTAGAAATGTTTCAACTTTTTCTGATGATGGCATCGAGACCGTAATATCAGGTTTAGGAAGGGATGTAGCAAGTTTAGTAAGTATTAAAGCTGATGCTAGTTTACAAGAGGTTATAAAATTTTTACAAACTCAGGGTGATGTAAATTCTATCTCTAACCCTAAAGTATTAACACTAAACAATCAACCGGCACTTATAACAGCAGGAACTGAATACTTTTATAAAGTAAAATCTTCTACAAACCAACAAGGTACTGGTGGCGGTGTAGCTGCAACTACTCAAAATGAAGCAATTGAATCAGTATTTGCAGGTGTCTTATTAAATATTACTCCAGAGATATCTGATGATGACACTATTACACTAAAAATAAACCCATCGTTATCAGAAACTACGGATGATTTAAGTCAAGCATCTTCAACTGATAGAATCATGCCACCGGATTTAAACAGACGTCAATTATCTTCTGTAGTTACGGTAAAAAACGGTAACAGAATCATACTTGGTGGTTTAATAAATACTAAACATATTCAAGATTCAAATAAAGTTCCTATCTTAGGAGATATACCGGGTTTATCATTTTTGTTTAGATATGAATCAAGTTCTAAACAGATACAAGAGCTTGTAATTGTTATTGAGACTCATTTAATTGAAAAGTCAAGTAATGATCTGTCACTAAGTGATCTAGGATATGAGGGTATATCAAATGACTTTTTAAAAAATAAAAAAACTTCTAAAAAAGAAAAAAATGAAATCTAGCATTTATAGTAACTCTAAAGATGTTTTTATAGATGCCGTAAATGCAAAAGACTACGTTCAGCTAGACCGAGTTTCTACAATTTATCAATCATTAAAAAACTCGGTAAAGAAACCTCTTAAAATGATTCTTTTATATGGTAAACCAGGCACCGGCAAAAGTATGTTCTTATCAAAAATATATCAAGATCTTTCTAAAACTCAAGAGATACATTGCTATATGTCACCTATTATTGACGAGAGTGAATTTTATAGAGTAATAGCTCACGACGTGTATAATTTTAATGAAGAAAAAGAACTTAACTTTACCCAAATGATGAAGATAATAAAGGGGAAAGACTCCAAAGAGGTCCCTCTTATACTTCTTGATGAAGCACAATTGTACTCTGATGCACTAATGGAGAAGATCAGACTTTTATCTGACACAAGAAAGCTTAAATTTGTAATAGCACTACATAAAACTCAGACTGAAGACTTGATCGCGAAGGAACATTTTCAAACAAGAATTTGGGAATCAATTGAGCTACACAATGCAACATTAGCAGAATTAAAAATATATATTCAAAAAAAACTTATGAAAGCAAATTGTTTTGACAGTGCTAATATGTTTACAAATAAATCTATTAAATTAATATATAAATTAACAAAGGGAAATTATAGGGATACCAATAAATTGCTATATTCAACATTTGAAATTTATGATCATTACTACAACAATGATATCTCAAAAATAAACTTAAATAAAATGTCAACAAAAATTCTAGAGATGTCTGCTATTCATACAGGGCTTATAGATGCATAATATACATGAACTCGAACAAAGATGGTTTAAATATAAGTTAAGATCTTATATGCCGCACTTTATTACTCTGGTTTTTTCAGCTGTATTAGCAATTACACTGATACTGATCGTTGATACAAAACAAAGTCATTCTCCTGCATTAACTGCACAAGAAGACAAAAACATTGTTGAAAATGTACAAAAAAAAGTTGAAACTAAGCAAATGCAAGTGCCTATGCAAGAAGTTGCTGTAAATAATCAACCAACTCAAAATATTGTTCAAGATACGCCTCAAAATAAACTTACACTTGCCCCATCACTTGATTTCATGAAAAAGATAGGGACTAACTCTATAAATACTTATGAGCATAAAAACAATAAGATATCTTCTAACAATACTCAAAAAAAGCAATACAAAAGCAAGCAAGTTGAAAAAAAAGAAGTAGCTAAAAGCAAACCTGTATATAAACATCAAGCTCGACCCAAAACACAAAAGATAAATATATCAACAAGACAAACCCAAAATGATATCAAAAATGTTATAAAGAGATTTAAGAAAAACAACAACCCTGCTCTTAGCTTATTTATAGCAAAAAAATACTATAAACTCGGCAATTATGAAAAAGCTTATAATTATGCATTAATAACCAATAGTATAAATAATGAAATTGAACAAAGTTGGATCATATTTGCAAAATCACTAGTAAAACTAAAGAAAAAAGATCTAGCTATAAGAACATTAACCAAATATGTTAAGCACTCACATTCCGGTAATGCTAAAGTACTATTAGATGATATTAAAGCAGGGAAATTTAGATGAAAAAAATATTTTTAATAACTCTTTTATCATTATCTTTATTTGCAGATCCTAAGAATGATATGTTTAACCTATATCAAAATGAAAAGTATGAAAAAGCTTGTATACTTGGTCACAAATACTTAGATAGACATGTTAGAGATGAAGAGTTTATATCTCTTTATGCATTTAGCTGTTTAAAATCTGACTATATTGATAGACTGGCACTTCCTGTATCACTACTAAAATTTTCAGAAGAATCAAGAGCAAATTCTGCATACCTTTCAGTAATTCTTATGCAAAAAAAACTTTTGTATCACTCTCTTGTTGACGGATATGACATAACCCAACTTAAACTTCCTAGTACTGATTACATTTTATCAAAAGTGTTTGATCTGTATGCGAAACTTGGTAAACATGAAAGAAGAAACCTATATCTTTTTGATGATAAGAACAACTCTAAAATATCTTACAAACTATACTTGGTTCAAGACGGTAATCTCAGAAAAATGGTTATTGAAGAGTATTACGATACAATATCAATACAACGCCATGTGTACTGGTAGTGGAGATTTAAATGGATAGGATAACAAAAGATTTACTTGAGAGTGGTCTTATTATGCAAGGTCAAGTCGATAGACTAAAAGCCAAAGGTGTCAGTTCAACTCTTATTTTAAAACATATTACACAATCTGGTTTTATGACCATGGACAGACTTGTTCGTTTTATAGTTGACAAGATCAGAAAAGGTGTATATGATCTGTCTATAATAGATGAATATGACTACATTAGAGAAGATATTGTTCTTAAAAAATTATCTGAGGGCTTAAACTTAGAGTTTATAGATCTAGATAATATTGATGTTGATCACGATCTAACCAATAAAATTCCACTCCACCAATTACAAAAATATCATTCACTACCGCTATACGAAGATGAACTAAATGTTTATATTGCAATAAATGACCCTTTGGACATAGAAGCAAAAGAATCATTACAAAGATTATTTCCAAGAAAACCGATAAAACTTAAAGTTGCAGTTAATAAACAGATACAAAATAATCTATTTAAAGTAGAACTAAAAGATAAAGAAAAAGTACTTGTTAAAAAAGTAAGAGATGAATTAAACTCAATCAGTTCTATTGAAGAGCAACAAGAAGCATCATCAATTTTACTTTTGATCGATGTTATTTTAAATGCATGTATCAAAGGTCGTGCCAGTGATATCCACATTGAGCCTAGTGAGAGGAACTGTTCTGTTCGTGGTCGTATTGATGGTAAACTATCCGAGATCTTCATCTTTCCAAAAGATATATTTGCTCCACTGACTTCGCGTTTAAAACTTCTAGCAAATCTTGATATAGCGGAAAAGAGGAAACCTCAAGATGGTCGTTTCTCGACAGAAGTCGGCAAATATGAATTCGACTTTCGTATATCTACGCTTCCTACACTTTATGGTGAATCAATAGTAATGCGTGTTTTAGATAAGCAAAAAGCGCTTGTAAGACTAGAAGAAGCAGGTATGGATAGTGAGAGCTACCATAAGCTTTTAAAAGGTCTTGGGGCACCTTATGGGATCATTTTGGTTACAGGACCTACAGGTAGTGGTAAGACAACCACACTTTACGGTGCACTAAACGAGTTAAAAGATCCTGCAGATAAAGTTATTACGGTTGAAGATCCAGTTGAGTATAGAATGAATCTTATCCAACAAGTTCAAGTTAACCCTAAAGTCGGCTTAGGTTTTGCAGATGCACTGCGTTCAATCCTTCGTCAAGATCCGGATAAGATAATGATCGGTGAAATACGTGATCAAGAAACACTTGAGATCGCGATAAAAGCTGCACTTACAGGACACTTAGTTATATCAACACTTCACACAAATGATTCGATCTCTGCAATACCTCGTATGGCCGATATGGGTATACAACATTATCTTATTTCTGGTGCACTAGTGGCTATTCAAGCTCAAAGACTTGTTAGAAAAATATGTAAGAACTGTAAAGTAGAAGAAGAGATCTCTGCCTCAACTTTAGAAGAACTTCACGAACATATACCCGAAGGTACAAAATTTTACACAGGGGCTGGTTGTAAAGAGTGTAATGAGACCGGCTTTTCAGGTAGAGAGATGATCTGTGAAGTTTTAAATATTAGTGAAGAATTATCATCCCTTATTGCAAAAGGTGCTTCAAAAGACGACATGTCAAGACAAGCCAAAGAAGATGGTTTTGTACCTATTTTTCATAATGGTATTCAAAAAGCCATGGATGGTGTTACAAGTCTAGGTGAGATACTAAGGGTGGCAAAATAATGAATTACTTTCAAGCAACAATGCTTACAAAAGGTAAAAAGCAAATTATTGGCTATTATGCAAAAGATAGAAAAGATGCTACAGACATAGCAAAAATAAAATACTCAGGTATTTTAATAAAAGTAGAAGAAGCGACTGAACCTTTAGAGTTAAAGTTCGTACGTATAAAAAATGAGCTACTACAGAATGTTAAAAAACGTAAAATTAAACCTGACGCATTAATTGCTGCAATAAGACAATTAGCCGTTATGACAAATGCAGGTATCTCTATTCATGACTCTATCAGCGAAGTTGCTGCTTCTACATCAGATAATAACCTTGCCTATGTTTTAGATAAACTTGCTGATGATATCAATGCCGGTAATGCACTGTCAAAAGCTATGGAAAATTTCAGATACGAACTCGGTAACCTAACTATTGCTATGGTAAAACTTGGTGAGAAAACAGGTAATTTGGATGAATCACTAAATTCATTGGCAGATATGCTTGAAGAGATCAGATCAAACGTCGTCAAATTTAAGAAAGCTATGGCATATCCGAGAAATGTAATGGTAGCTATGGCTATAGCATTTACAGTTTTGATCTCTTTCGTTGTACCTCAATTTAAATCAATATTTGAGCAACTCGGTGCAGAGTTACCACTTCCTACAAGAATATTATTATCACTAGAAAACGTGTTCAATAACTACGGTCCATATGTTTTGTTTATCCTTGCGATATCTTTTTTTACTCTGAATTATCTAATCAATAACTATAGACATATCCGTTACGGATGGCATGAAATACTTTTAAAAACATACCTTATTAAAAATATTATAAAATTTGCAACACTAAATAGATTCACTCTGGTATTTTCAGAACTGGTACGTGCAGGTATCCCAATAGCTGAAGCTTTAGACACAGCTATTGATATGATAGACAATCTACCTCTTAAAACAAAACTGGCACAAGTCAGGATATCTGTTGAAAAAGGTTCAATGCTTAATGACGGTTTACGCGATACAAAACTTTTTGAGAATATGATTACTCAAATGGTTAAAGCCGGTGAAGACGGTGGTGCGCTTGATAAAATGATGCAAAAGGTAGCAGATTATTATAAGATGCGTTTTGATGCTATTATAGATGGTTTATCATCTGCAATTGAGCCAATCATGCTAGTTATGATCGCTGCTTTAGTTATTTTACTTGCACTTGGTATATTTATGCCTATGTGGGATATGGGTGCAGCCGTTACAGGTGGATAAGATTAATATATAAGTCTATCTGCTTTTTTTAAAAAAGCATCTATATTTTCTTGAGTTGATCTTATCTTAAATTTTGTATCACTCTCAAAATATTTTTCTAATATTTCTATATCATACTCACTACATAGATGTTCAATTTTTCCTATATTACTATAAGCTAGATTGATCTCTTTAACAATTTCATCTTTATATTCTATAAGTTCCGAATTTTCCAATACTAAATTTACAGCATCACTATATGCTCTAACCAAACCACCTGTTCCAAGCTTTGTGCCGCCAAAGTATCTAACTATGATCACAGCGATATTTATCATATCAGCACCTTGAATAACCATAAGTGAAGGTTTTCCAGATGTACCTTTTGGTTCACCGTCATCGCTTGAAGCTTCTATAATTTGATTAAACTCATTTAGATATCTGCTAGCTGATACAAAGTGTCTAGCTTTTGGATGTTTGGCTTTTAAAGAAGTCAGAGTTTTTTCAAACTCTGAATATGGAGTAAGGTAAGCAATAAACTTAGATTGTTTTACCTCTAAAGTATTTGTATATATTTTATTTACATAATACATCTAAACTATATTTGTAAATACCTTTTGAACATCTTCATCATCTTCAAGACGCTCTAGTATCTTGTCTATATCAGCTTGTTGTTCTTCTGTGATAGAAACAGGTGAGTTTGCCATGCGCTCTAGTGTAGCTTTTTTAATCTCTATATCCATACCCTCTAGTGCTTCATTTAAAGTTCCAAAACTAGTGTAATCAGCAGTAACTAAAACTTCTCCATCTTCAGCTTCGATCTCTTCTAATCCTGCATCGATCAGTTCAAGTTCTAACTCTTCAGGATCCATACCCTCTTTTAGATCAAATTCAAAAAGTGCTTTTCTATCAAACATAAATTCTAAAGAACCGTTTGTAAGCATCTCTCCGCCATTCTTATTTAAAATACTTTTTACATTAGCAACTGTACGAGTATTGTTATCTGTAGCACACTCTATAAAAATAAGTACACCATGTGGCGCTTTACCTTCAAATGTAACTTCTGTCATATCAGCTACATTTTTTTCAGTAGCTCTTTTAATAGCAGCTTCTATATTATCCTTTGGCATATTTTCAGCTTTCGCATTTAAAATAGCTGTACGCAACTTAGGATTTAGGTCTGGATCACCTCCACCCTCTTTTGCTGCCATAGTAATAACTTTTCCAAGTTTTGGAAATAACTTAGACATAGCTCCCCATCTTTTTAATTTTGATGCTTTTCTATACTCAAACGCTCTACCCATAACTTCTCCTAACTAACTTGCACGATGCTTATTGCACCGTTTTCACTATAATCAACTTTTATTTCACTAAGATTTTCATCTTTTTTTAGATTCAGGTTTAACACTCTAGAATCTAATGACGCCATCTCTTTTAATGCAATACTATAATCACCTAGGGCTGTACTTAGTGCATCTACTATTTTAGCACTAAGTTTCAACCAATGGCGTTGCAGAGTTTCTTCTTCATCTGCATATAGACCACTCTCATCATAATCTAACTCTTCAGCCTGATTAGCAACGTTATTTAGCTTATCAAAAAGTCTTTGAGAATCGATAAAACTTGATTTTAATTTTTCGTAATCTTGTTCAATTAACATAAATACTCTCTTAAAAATTTATAGCGTATAATACCATAAGAATGTTATAGCTGTGGTATTTTTTTGCTATAATATTTAAAAATTAAAAGTAAGTGCATCTATGGATAATAACTATAAAGATCAATTTTTATCACATATGGTAAATGAACTTCAAATTCCGCTAAAAGCTATATTGAAATTTTCTGACATTTTACTAAAAACTCCTTACGATCAAAATACACAAGAAAAGTATCTGAAACTTATAAACCATAGTGCGAAAAATTTGGAAAACATTATAAAAGATGTATCAGATATATCTCTAATACAAAGCGGTAATATCTCTATTAACATGTCAGAAGTAAATCTTCGTGAAATACTTTCACAAAATTTTGAACTATTTCGCTCTAAAGCTAGAGAAAAAGCTATCAGGTATTCAATGACCTTTGGTAAAAATCTTCCAAAAAATATACAAACAGATGAAAACAGGCTATCTCAAGTCATTTCTAACCTTCTAAGCAATGCTATAAAATTCACTCCAAAAAACGGTAGTGTAAAACTTGAAGTTGTTTTTGATATTAATAACTCTGTATTAAAAGTATTTGTTGATGACAATGGACCTGGAATCCCTGAGTCAAAAAAAGAGACAATTTTTAAACCATTTATAAAAGATACCTCAAGCGTTAACTTTGAAACAACTAGAACCGGTCTTGGCTTATCTATATCTTTATCTATAATAGAGCTATTAAATGGTAAAATGGAATTTGAATCTAACAAAGAAAAAGGTACTACCTTTAAGTTTGAGATCCCAGTAAAAACAAATAACTAGGTTAAATACATATGGCAACTCTATTAAGTTTTAAACACAAATTTATCAGTGCTTTTCGTGAGCTTTTTGTACACCACCATGGTTCTTTGGAATTTCGTGCAAAAGTATTTGCACTTGTAATTGCTTCATTAGAAGATGAAAAGCAAAATAACAAAGGTGCGTATAACGCCGTAAAAGATTTTGCAATGAGAATATACCAAGATGAAAATCGTGCAAATTTACTTGTTTTAACAACAAAAGAGCTTGTTCAAAAAGTATATAATGACAATGGTCTAGATATAGATATACTTATTGCAAATATTCAAAAAGAGTTAAAAATAGTACCTAGGTATGCAAAAAAAATAGATGTAGAAGCATTAAGACCTATTCTGCTTTTTACAAAAGATCCAGATACACTTTCATATCAGGAAAATATACTGGAGTTTTTACAGAACCTAAAAGATGAAACTCTAAGAAGCAATCAAAGTCAAATTGAAAAATCTGAAGAGGCTATAGTATCAAAATATTGATACTAAATAGAAAATTTTTCTTTATCAAAAAAACTATCATAAGATATATTTTTAAATGCTGCATTTAGAGATGTAAAAAGCTGTGGAAACTCTTTTTCCATATTAGCTAACATCTCTTTTGTATTAGCTCTGGCATGTGGCATTTTAACATCAAATCTCATGGCAGGACAAGCCTCATCACCAATGGCATTTAACTCATTATCATCAACAAATGCACGCAGTTGACGCTCACGCATCTGAATAAGAGGACGAATTATAATAAGACCATTCTCTGCTCTGTATTTTGGAGCTAAACTTCTCATCTGACCATTGTATATAAAGTTCATAAAAAAACTCTCTGCTGCATCATCCATGTGATGCCCTAGAGCTACTTTATTGCATCCTCTATCAAGTGCAGCCGTGTAGAGATAACCACGTCTCATACGTGAGAAGAAAGAACAAAAAGATGAGTTTTTGCGTATCTTATCTTTTGCCAATTCATATGTTTGAGTATCTATGATCTCATGTGGTATATCATATTCCCTGCAATGCTGTGCTAAATCATCATAGTTCTCACCCATACCGTAAGATATAGTGACTGCTATAAATTCAAATTTAAAAGGAGCTCGACGTTGTTGTTCTTTCATAGAATGGATCATAGTCAGGGAATCTTTTCCACCACTTAATCCAACTAGTATTTTATCACCCTCTTCTATAAGTTCAAACTCGGCATTAGTTTTACCGAGTTTAGACATGATCTTTTTGGAAGGGAGTATAGACTTTGACATTAAAGCCCTTTAGTTTTGTATAAGTTCATCTACCATATTCATAACAAATTCAGCAGAGATAATAGCACTTGATTCTAAAAACTCATCAAAAGAGAAACTTGCATCCATATCCGCAGCATCACTAATTGAGCGAAGAATAAAAAATGGCACTCCTAAAGCATCACATGTAACAGCAACTGATGCACCCTCCATCTCTAATGCACTTGCATCAAAGGTTTCTAATATCCAGTTCTTTCTTTCTTCATTAGCAACAAACTGATCACCTGTAGCAATAATCCCCTCTTTAACAGTTTTACCCATTTTTGAAGCCACGTTTTTAGATATCTCTATCATATCTTTATCAGCTTCTACAAAAACAGCACCCTCTGGTACATAACCGTAAGGGTGTCCAAAAGCTGTAATATCTAAATCATGCTGAGATAGCTTACTTGCTACAACTAAGTCACCAACTTTAAGTTCAGGCGAAACAGCTCCTGCTACACCTGAGAATAATAGTCTATCACATCCAAAGTGCTCGATCATTGTTGCCGCTGTTAGAGTTGAAAAGACCTTTCCTATTTTAGAGTATGCCACAACTACATCTACACCTTTATATGTAGCTTCATAATATTTATTTCCTGCAAACTCTGTCGTTTTATAATTTCCAAGTTTTTCTAAAATTGGAGCTACTTCTTCAGGCATTGCTCCCATAATCGCTATTTTACTCATGTATTTATCCTATGTATTAAATGTTTTTATCTCTTGTTTAAAAAGTGATAATTTATTTTTTATCATGCCGTTATTATCAACGATACATGAGCCGCCCCAAAACCCTAGTCCATCTTCAAAACCAACACGATTTACAAAAATAACTTTCGAATTACACTCTACAGATACTTTTTTTAAAATATCATACCATTTATCTTGTATTGCAAGACCATCATCAGAAAAACCACGTGCTGGAGAAGCTACCAATGCTATTATAAGATCAGGATTTTCTTTTTGTAGGTCTACATGTACATGTTCGTGCCACATGTCCTCGCAAACTATCATAGATATTTTTCCAAACTGTGAATCAAAACTTTCAAAAGCATTACCAGCTTCAAAGTAACGAGCTTCTTCAAACATACCATAGTTTGGCAGATGAACTTTGTTATGTTGTGAGAGCAGTTCACCCTTTGAGAAAAAAATAGCGGCATTTCTAAATACCTCTTTATCTCTCATTGCTGCACCGACAACTATGTCAACATCTTTGCTTAAGTTTTTAAGAATATCTAACTCAGATATAGCCCAAGCATCTTCATACAATTTATCTTGTAAAAGATACCCATTAAGAGCTAACTCTGGAAAAACTATAATATCACTACTGCCTTTGCAGTTTTGTACAATAGATACAAGCTCATTAAGATTTGTTCTATTTAACTTAGGTGATATTTGAGACAGAGTTACCCTCATTTAACTTTAGATTTCCTCTTTAGCTTTCTCTAAAGATGCCATATCAGATATATTGATCGTTTTTAAGTCTTTTGCAATTCTACGATTAAGACCTTTTAAAACTACACCTTGACCAAACTCTATAGCCATATCTACATCATTAGCTATAGCTTCGATAGATTGTTTATATTTTACAGGTTTGATTAGTTGATCTTTCAATAAAGAAACCGCTTCATCTTTTGATGCATATCTATTGGTTGTAACGTTTGATACGATAGGAGCCTCAAAACTATCTTTAACCATACTTGACATTAACTCAGCTAAAGGTTCTTGAGCAGATGCTAATAGTTCACAGTGAGATGCTACAGACATATTTAATAGAAGTGCTCTCTTTGCACCAGCTTCTTTAAAAGTATCCTCTAGTGAAACTAGATCCTCTTTCATCCCTGCTACAACTAATTGACCATCTTGGTTATAGTTTGCAGGCCAAACTTTTTTACCTGTTGCTTGTGCATCTGCACATATTTTCTCAACGCTAGCGTCATCTAAACCTACTATAGCCATCATTCCGGCTTCTATCTCTTCACATGCATTTTGCATAAAAGCACCACGTTTGTGTACTAATTCAACTGCATCTACATAATCAATAGCACCAGATGCGCATAAAGCAGAGAACTCACCTAGTGAATGACCTAAAAATAATTCAGCTTTAATATCTGGATTAGCATCTTTAAAAAGTTTATATGCAACCATTTGAACAAGTAATATTGCAGGTTGAGTATAAGCTGTTTGAGATAATTTTTCATTTTCTTCAAACATTAATTCTTTAAAATCTACTCCGATTCTCTCACCTGCTTTTTCAAACATCTCACGAGCCATTTCAGAGTTTTCATAAAAATCTTTACCCATACCTACAGCTTGAGAGCCTTGTCCTGCAAAAATCATTGCTATTTTTTTCATTCAATTTCCTTTAAATAATCTTTATTATCTGATATTTTTTTTCTTAATGTATTTCTATTTAGACCCAGTTTGTCAGATAGTTGAAGCTGCGACTTAAACTTTTGCAAACCTGCACGGATCAAAGGTGCTTCATATAGATGTAAAAATTTTCTATAATCGTTATTAGAACCTAATTTATCGTTTAAATAACTATACATGATATCCATAAGTTCATTTTCACTGATATCCGCAAATAGTGAACTAATCATTATCTGTCTTTTTAATGAGTTAGAATTAGTTGATAGATCCGGGTTGAAACTATCTAAATTAATTTCACTTGATGTATTAAACAGCTTTGATGCTTCATCTGCATATAATGCTATTAGTTCTTTTACATCTTCTGATCTTTGGCTTAACGGTGGTATATCAAACTTTATACTACAGACTTCATCTATATACTCACTATAAAAAGAGCTTTTGGCTGTAGCTATGAGTCTAATTTTTTTTTCAACTATAGTATCTAAAACTATTTTTATATTAGGTACATTTTCCAAATTTACTATAATTATTTCTTTTGTACTTTGAAGAGCGGCTAATATATCTTCATACTCTCTACCATTAAACATGGGAGCATCATTTAAAATATATTTTGCTAATGTTTTTTTTCCAACACCAACTTCACCACTTATAAGTGCATTTACATTTAAAGTCTTTAATAAAGTAGCTGTTTTATATGCTTGTGCACTAGATGCACAAGCAGTTACAAAGTTAGTGACATCCACAACCAGAGCCACCACCAGAGCCACAACAACCATCGTCAGCCGGTTTATTCTCAGCTGGAATACCTGTCATAGCTTCTTCAGCAGATGCTTCACGCACATTGTTAATAGTAACACTAAACATCAAGTCTTTACCTGCTAATGGATGATTAAAATCAATGATAACATTTTCAGTACCGATCTCATTTACAACCACTTGAACAGTTCCACCATCTTCACCTTGACCATATAAAGTCATGCCAACTTCTAAGTCTATCCCTGCGAATTGCTCTTTTGGAACCTCTTGTTTAGCTTCTGCATTATACTCACCGTAAGCATCAGCAGCTTTAACTAAGATATCACCTTTATCGCCGATAGTCATCTCTTTAATTCCATTTTCTAAACCAGGAATAATTTGACCTTTTCCAAACATAAATACAAGTGGTGCACCACCTACATTACCATCAACTAATTTATCTCCATCACGCACTTCGTATTCTATAGATACGATTTGGTTCGTTTCAATTGCCATGTTTTTACCTTTTATAGTGTAAAATTATTTGATGAACAAATATTAAAATATAATATTTAGCCAGAAAATATAAAATTTTACTCTGTTTTTCTAATTAATTACTTTGCGATTTTATCATCTTTTTCTTACTACTTGATTAATTCAAGTTGTTTCTTTGCTTCTTTAGCATATTTAGAGTTTGGATATTTTTTAACTAAAGCTTTAAAAAAAGAAATTGCGTTCTTATTATCATTAATATACTTCATTGAAAAAGCAGTATGAAGCATAAGAGTAGGCATGTATTTAGCTTTTGAGTAAAGCTTTGCACTCTTTTTAAAATAAGCAATTGCATCTGAATATTTTTTTCTGTAATACTTCATTTCACCGATCATATAGTGAGCACGTGCGGGTTTATAGTTAACATCTATAAGATACTCGTACATCTCAATAGATTCTGTATAATTCTTTTTATCGTAATTCTCTCTTGCTTCTTTTGCTATTTGACTTTTTGACTTTGATTTAAAAGATGAAGTACTGCTAGAAGAAAGTTTATATGAACCTTTTAATTCTTTAGCTACAAGTTCTTTAAAAGAGTTTACATCATTTACTAAAGAGTTAAATTCATCTTTTGAAACATAGTTTTTGTTAATGCTGTCTATCAATTTACTAAGTTCCACAATAACAAGTTTTAACTTTTTGATCTCTTCTAAATTTTTGTTTGCTAATTCAGTATTTAAACTAGATGCTTCAATTAAACGTTTTTCAAATTCGTTTGAAGATTTTTGTTTGTTTTCATTAAGCTTATTTAGACTTTGTAGTTCTAGTTTGTTTGTATGAGATTTTCTGCTGAGCGTTTCAATAATCCCTTGAAGACCGTCAAGTCTGTCTCTTAAAGATTCTAATTCATTTGATTGGTTGTTACTTTTTACAGTAACTTTTTTAAGACTTTTTTTGTTTTGAAGAAGTAACTCTTCCTCTTTTGTGAGTCCATATGGTGAAGGATTATTTATATCGCCAGCTCCAAATGCAGAAGGTTCATCTGCATTAAGAACTAAACTAAATATAAAAGAAGTTAAAAATAGGACTAATAATCTATCTTTCATATATTAAAAATTATGGAAGAAGTTTATAATCTACGCGACGGTTTTTTGACCAGCATTCTTTAGTTTTATCACTACATACTGGATTTGACTCACCGTAACTTACCATAGTGATACGGTTAGCATCTACACCTTCTGCTACTAGTGATTTTTTAACAGCGTCCGCACGTTTAAGTCCTAGTGCGAAGTTATATTCATCACTACCCCACTCATCACAGTTACCTTCAAGCTTGATCATATAAGCACTTGCAGCAGCATTTGCTAAATTAGCATTAGCAGAAATATCTTCTTTTGTTTTTGCATCTATGCTGTATTGGTCAAAAGCGAAATAAGCTGAAACCATATCATTTTCAAGCGAAGCCATATTCATCTCATTACTATCAGCAGTATTTTCAGCATTTTCATCAACAACATTTGCTTTATCTTCTGCTACAGTTTCAGTCTCAACTGCTTTAACTTCTTTAGTTTGTTGACTTGTACTACTTGACTCATCACCCTCTGGAGTTGGAGTTTGACCACAACCAGTTAAAATAAGTGCTAACATTGCACTAGAAATAATTACTTTTTTCATTTACTTTTGCCTTTTATATATTTTATACCTAGATTGTACCAAAAAAATATTAATAAAATGTTATTCTTTTGTGATTTTACCAATCCATAGCCTGTAACTTTCCATATTTTAATGGGAATAAATAATTTTTATTGTGATTTAATCTTATAATTCCTATTGAACTTTGACCCTTGTAGTTTTTAATAAAAAGAACTGCATCTGAATCTTTAGAAAACCTTGGAAACTCATTAACTCCGCTGGCTGTCAAGCGTCTTATGAAATCTGTTTTAGTAGAGATCATGTGAAGGTTAAATGTATTTCTAGAAAAAGCATTTGAACTCTCACGCGCTTTATAAATCACATATTCACCATTTGCACTACATGCAGAGTTATTTTTACCATAATATACCATTTGTTCAATTTCATTATTATCTATATTTTTTGAAAATACATTAGGATAACCTAATCTATCTGATACAAATATGATTTTATCATCACCCATAAACTGTCCACCAACATCTATACCCTTGTATTTAGTAACTCTAGTATAATTTTTAGACTCAACATCATATAAGTACACATCTGGTTGAGAGTCGGGTGCCATAGTTAAAAGAAGTTTTGAACCATCCAAATTTACATCCGAACAAGTCATCATGCCTTCTGATGATAAAATATTTTGAATATCTCCTGTTCTTGTGTCCACATATTTTAAAGTTGGTTTTTGCTCACTCAAAGATGTATAATAAAAACCATCTTGTTCTTGAGAAGACCATTTTGGAAATAAGTTAAAACCGCCTTTTACTACTACATGTTGATACGCCAAAGTATAATCAGCTATAACTATTTCACTACGTTTAGGTCCTACTACACGTGAAAAAATAACCTTTTTCTTCATCCATTCAATTGACGGTTGCTCCATAAATTCATTGATCTCATACGCCATAGTATGTGAGACAAACATATATTTATTTATATCATTTATTTTATATTTTTTAGATAAAACGATCTCTTCTTGTTTTATCATTTTCATCTCTAAAATAAAACCTCTGTCATCAGCTTCAATGTTATACTTTATAACATATTCTTTGTCTTTATTTTTAACATCAACCGTATCTTCATCATAGTCATCAGACACGATATAATGTCTGTCAACATTAAATATAGAAAGTACATTCAAGTCAGCAACAAATGCTTTAAAAAACTTTAGTTTAAATGTTTGATTATCATGTTCAGAAGAATCTTCAACTGCTAAAGTAGGAAGTGAATCAACTTTTTTTATGACTTCGATTGTTGCATCACTCGCAAACATAAATGTCATAGATATAAGCATAGATAGTAATAATTTCAATTTTACTCCTTGTCAGATTTTATTGTAACTGTACGCCAAAAATTTTTATTGTGCGGATTTTTTGGAAAGACCACACCCTGTAGTCTTCTTTTAATTTTTTTCAACTCTTCATTAAAACTTACGCTATCAGAAGGCTTAATAATTCTAAAATCAACTAATTGTCCTATTGCACTTAACTCTATAACAACCTCTGCGAATTTACCTTGAGTATTTTGAGGTGGATTAAAATGGTTATAGATTATAGCCTGAATTTTAGCTAAATATTCATTAACTTCATCCGCAGATGATTCTGCAGAATTATTATCAGAAATATCTGTTGATTTTGTTGATTTAAGAGATTTGATTTTTTCAGTGATTGATTCAACATCTTTTATTTTGGATGTTTTGACTTTTCTTGCTATCTCATTATATCTTTTAGAGTCGATCTTTCGCTGTTCAACCTTTTGTTTAGATATCTCTTTAGTGGATACATCACTGAAAAGATCGTCTATGTTGATATTCTCCTCTGCTTGATCAGGAATTGTAATATCTTTCATAATATTTGATAACTTATTTGCATTTGACATAGTCATATCCATAGATATTGATATATACTTGTCTTTTTTCAATCCATAAGACTTAACTTTAGAGTCACTAAACAACATGTAGGAAAAAGAGGCTGATATTATAAAAAAAAGAGTAAGTGATATAGCACCACTTATGTAGAAATAGTAATTATCTTTAACCATTTGTAGCTAATGAAACTTCCGTAAAACCTGACTGCTTAACAGCACCTAACACACCCATTACTATACCATAGTCTAAACTTTTATCAGCACTGATCAAAACTGTAGCTTTTAAATCAAGTTTTCTTGAGTACTTATAAAAATTATCTTCAAATGAATTTAGATCAAAACTATCTTTGTTAACTTTTAAAGTTAGATCTTTTTTTATAGAGATATGAACAGGCGGTATTTTTTCTAGTTGTTTAGATGTAGAACCCTGAGGAAGTTTTATATTTTCTTCATAGACTATGTTGGGAGCTATAACCATTAATATAGCTAGTAGAACAAGCATAATATCCACTAGTGGCGTAATATTTAATTCTGGTTTTTCTTCCCAATCATAGCTCATGATCAATCTTTCTTTGAAAGTAACGCATCACTTTGCATCTGTAAAAAGTTTATTATCTCGTAAGATTTTCTTTTTAATATCTGATGATAAGTGTAAGCAAAAATAGCAACAAAAATACCCGCTGCCGTTGCAACAAGTGCATCTGATACACCACTGCTTATAATAGACATACTACCACTTGTTTGACCAATATGAGTAAAAGTATCTAAGATAGATACAACAGTACCAAAAAGGCCGATAAATGGAGTAGTAGATGAGAATACAGAAAGTACGGAAAGACCTTTTGTAGCTTCTTTTGTAGCTGCTAACATTCCAAGTTGAAGTATCTCTTTTTTAGTCTCAGACGATACTCTTAAAAATTTGTAAAGATATGAAGATTCACTTACACTAGAAGAACCTAGCAGTAAAGATTCAAAAGATTCACTCTCTGTCTTCAACCAAGCATCTAGTGAGAAATAACGGTAAAAGAACACCCAGTTTAGTGCAATAAAATATACTGCTAAAAGAAGCAGTACACCTATTGTTACAGGATGGCTTTTAAGATAAAAATCTAAAATTTCGTTATACATTCTAGAATATTATCTATATAAGTTTTTGAGCTGCATTTTCAAGTTTTGCAGACACAGTAGCTATAGCAGCACCAGAATCTTCAATACTTTTAACAAGTTCTTTAGCATCTTCAAGAGCTTTAGCAACATCACTTTCGCTTTCACCGCGAATAGCAACTGCTCCCTCAACTAAAACAACAACTTTTTCTTCATCAACGTTAACAACACCCCAGTTTATTAATACTGATTCAACATTTCTATCTGTTTTTTCAATATCAACAACACCTGCGTCAAGTAATGTTGAGATAGAAGAGTGACCGGCTAATACACCAAACTCACCCTCTTGTCCTGGTAATGTAACACTTATAGCTTCATCAGCAAAGATGAGACCGTTAGGTGTTACGATTTCTAATTTGAACGTATCCATTAGAGTCCTTTATTTAGGCTTATTTGCTTTTTTCAGCTTTAGCAATAGCCTCATCCATTCCACCAACCATATAGAATGCACTTTCTGGCATGTGGTCATACTCACCATCTAAGATACCTTTGAAGCCTTTAATAGTGTCTTCAAGAGATACATATTTACCAGGAGAACCTGTAAATACTTCAGCAACGAAGAATGGTTGAGATAAGAATTTTTCAATTTTACGAGCACGTTCAACAACATTTTTGTCATCTTCAGAAAGCTCATCCATACCAAGAATCGCAATGATATCTTGAAGGTCTTTATATTTTTGAAGTGTTTGTTGAACACCACGAGCTACATTATAGTGCTCTTCACCTAAAATTTGTGGATCAAGTAATCTTGAAGTTGAATCTAGTGGATCAACCGCAGGATAGATACCTTTTTCCGCAATTTTACGGTTAAGTACTGTAGTTGCATCTAAGTGAGCAAAAACAGAAGCTGGAGCCGGGTCAGTTAAGTCATCCGCAGGTACGTATACAGCTTGAACAGAAGTAATAGAACCACTTGTTGTAGATGTAATACGATCTTGTAATGCAGACATCTCACGAGCAAGTGTAGGTTGGTAACCAACTGCTGATGGGATACGACCAAGAAGTGCTGACATCTCAGAACCTGATTGAGCAAAACGGAAGATATTATCGATGAACATAAGTACATCAAGTTTTTTCTCATCACGGAAATACTCAGCCATTGTAAGACCAGTTAAAGCGATACGGTTACGTGCTCCAGGAGGCTCACTCATTTGACCATAACACAGTGCAACTTTGTCAAGTACGTTTGACTCTTTCATCTCGTAGTAAAGGTCATTACCTTCACGTGTACGCTCACCAACACCAGCAAATACTGATAAACCGTCGTGACCATGTGCAACGTTGTGGATAAGTTCCATGATAATAACTGTTTTACCAACACCGGCACCACCAAATAGTCCAACTTTACCACCTTTAGCGTAAGGAGCAAGTAAGTCAACAACTTTAATACCAGTTTCAAACATCTCTGTTTTAGTTGATTGATCAACTAATGCAGGTGGTTCACGGTGAATTGACCAAGTCTCAGAGTCAGTGATCTGCTCACCACCATCGATTGTCTCACCAATTACGTTAAAAATACGTCCAAGAACTTTTTCACCAACTGGTACTTTAATTGGAGCACCAGTAGCTTT
>Ga0193955_1000009_pt1 | contig 131967 bp, 141 predicted proteins | sample BB_6_MG_FD_140343 | JGI IMG/M metagenome (GOLD analysis project Ga0193955, IMG submission 140343) | Microbial mat bacterial communities from the Broadkill River, Lewes, Delaware, United States - BB_6_MG | ecosystem: Environmental > Aquatic > Freshwater > River > Microbial mats | place: USA... | reverse complement strand
TTAGGTGCTAAACTTATGACTACAATGTTCATCGCTCTTGCAATGATCGAAGCACAAGTTATCTATGCACTAGTAATTGCGTTAATCGCACTTTACGCTAACCCATATTTAGGTTAATCTTTAAGATTTAACTTGAATATACCTCAAAAGCCTGACTCTTAGGAGTTGGGCTTTTTTTTTCTTTATAATATTGCGATCGTGGTGGAACGGTAGACACGCTACCTTGAGGGGGTAGTGCCTTACGGGTGTGAGAGTTCAAATCTCTCCGATCGCACCATTGTTTTAACCCCTAAATATATTGACTTACAAAATTTAAACGAACTTCTTCCATAAAAAATACAAAGCTATCTAAGTTAACAATGAGCGCCGTAGATAGATGAGTGCTATGAGCAAAAGCAATGTAACGAGCCATCCAAAAATATATACTACTATTGAGCGTTTTGCTTTTTTTTCTTCATACCAACCAGTTGGACGAATCCCTTTTATATCAAAAACAATTTTACTCGCGAAGTTAATACATACTACATTAACTAAAAGCAGTAAACCTGCACCGGTAGCAAGAGTAATGTTTCCAGAACCTAACATAAGTCCAAGAGCAGCTGCAGGTGGAAGTAGTGCTACAGCAACCATAACTCCTACCAATACACTCGATAGGCCTGTTGTCAATGATAATGCTGCTGCCGCACCAGAAGCTAGTGCTAGAGTGGCGGAATCTATGCCGACAATAGTGCGTAAAATAAGTTCATGACTGCTTACATCAAAAGACCAAAATACTCCTATAAATGTTGGAACAGAAACAGCTAGCAGCATTCCAATAACTAGGGTTTGCAGAGATTTTCGAATCAAGGATAGATCACCTATTGCCGTTCCAAGACTAAGTGCGAGATTTGGTCCGAGTAACGGTGCAATTACCATTGCACCGATCACAACAGCGACATTATTTGTAATAAGACCAATCGCAGCTACTAGTGATGATAATATAACAAGCACGATAAAATTTAAATCGAGCCGTACACCCTTTTCAACTTCTTCATAAAGAGCTTCCCGCGCTTCAGTCGCAGCGTCTTCTTGCTTACGATCTTCCTCTTTGGGCTTAGGCAATGATACAACCACGGGTAAGACTACGACATTGGCAGTTGGTTGTGCGACTAGTAGATCCTGCAGGGCGTCGAGCACCAACTGGAGCTTATCATCGCTTACCAGCATTCGCATTTCCTGCTTGCCATCTTCTTCAACGACGCCAAGCCGACAATCTTGCACTTTTTCTTTTTTAGCTATTGCTAAGACAGTATCTGAACTATCAGCGTCAGCGGTTATCTCTACATACTTCACAAGTGTTAAGCTTTTTTAATCGTACTGACAAAATATAATAAAATAACTGCACCTATAGTGGCCATAATTATTGCCCCTACTAATCCACCTGTAGTTATCCCAAGTAGACCAAATAAAAACCCGCCAAATACAGCGCCGATAACACCTATTATAATATCACCTATTAGACCGAATCCTCTGCCTTTCATTATAATACCTGCAAACCACCCAGCTAAGGCACCAACTGCTAAAAATACTATTAAGTTAGTTATATCCATGATATCTCCAATTCTAATTTTTTATTGTAGATATGGTTATTGTACAGTAATATTTCTGCCTAAATATAATTAAACCAAATTAGTAAATTAAACACTAGTTAATTAAGAAGAAATATAAAGTTAAACTTATATCCAATATAAGTATCTTTAAGACTCTATCTACTATAATATTATCAAATAAATTAGGATGGTCTCTTCATGAAGTATTTAATGTTATTTTTTGTAATTATCTTTACAGGATGTAATCCAAACGGTCTAAAACCGGTGAAAATAGAAAATCAACCAGTATTGTCAGTTGAAAAGTTTAATGAGATGAAGTCTGCTATCAAAGGACTTGGTGAGTGTAATGATAGTGTTGAAAAATTTATACTAGATAATAAATCTATCTATTACGCAAATGCTGATTTTTACAGTGTATATATAGACTATAGTTTTAATTGTAAAGCTCAAACAAAACAAAAAATACTTCGTTACCCAAATGCTGGAAATAAAAAAGTTGTTACAGATATAGTAGAACAAGACGGTAAAAAATATTTAAAAGACGTAAAAACTAAAGAGATAGTCGGCGAGTTGAGTTATGATGTAACTTATGATGTAAATGCTACAAATGTTGCACTTGAATATTTTTTTACAAATGTAGTTTATTTTCAAAATCGTTTAGATCTTATTGATGGCGTAATATATGTTAGTAGAAAAGCCGAACTATGGGATAAACACTACCGTGCACTTGTGGCAAAGTTGATTTTATCAAAAAAATATGATCATCATTGGTATACTACACACGACAAAGCTATGCACCCGTTTACACAAAAAGATTTTCTATATAAATTTCAATCCGACGTTGCAAAACTAATAAGTATTGGCGAAGATAAAACAAATGAACTAGTACTGAAAGTTTCACTTAAAATGATCGATCTATACCCAAAATCAATATATGGATACTCAAATGTCGCATACATCGCATATATAAATAAAGAGTATAAAAAAGCAAAAAAGTATTTTGAAAAAGCTTTAGAGTTAGAACCTAATGATGAAGTGATAAAGAAAAATTTAGCAACATTAGAGAAAACTAAGAAAAATCTAAATATTGTGATACATTAATTAAATTTTTCATTTGTTGACCTATGTCATTTTATATACCGATTTATTCATATATAATTTCTTTTATATAAATAACAAAGGTTTAAAATGGCATCAATAAAAGAATATTTAAGTGCAGATCACCGTCATTGTGATAAGATTTTTGCTTCTATGGAAGCTTCGGCAAGTAAATCACTAGCAGATTCAAAAATATTAGCACAAGAGTTCGTAGATTCTACAGAGAGACACTTCCAAATGGAAGAGCGTGTAATGTTTTTAGAGTTTGAAGAAAAAACCGGTATGACTCAAGGTCCTACTGCCATGATGAGGCAAGAACATACACAGATGCGTATGCTAATGCAACAAATCTTAGATGCTATAGATACAGATAACAAAGATAAGTTTTTTGGATTAACTGAGACTTTAATGATACTTCTTCAACAACATAATATGAAAGAGGAGCAGATGTTATATACTATGGCACAGCAACATTTAAGTGCGGAATCTGATAGAATTGTTGAGATGATGGATTCTATTGTAGTTGAGTAACTTATGGAACTAACAGGTTTATCGACAGATCAGGCTCCACCTATATCTGTGCCTTTAAGGTTTTTTTTAACTGCACCTCTACTTGCGATTTTTGCCGGCTTATTAATATTTTTTACTGATGCTGAAGTTCTTATAAGTAGATATTCTCATGAAACTATTGCTATAGTGCATGCTATTACAATAGGCTTTTTAGGCTTTATAATTCTTGGAGCATTAACTCAGATGTTACCGGTATTAGCCGGTGTTAAAATATATAAAGTTAAGCTAGTATCAACTATTTCATATACTTTTTTAGTTCTTGGAATAATCAGTATGGTCATAGGATTGTATTTTGAAATAAACTCCTTGAACATTTTAGCTGCCATTAGTTTAGTATTTGGTTTTTTAGCATTACTAATACCTATGATATTTGCTATTAAACAAGTTGTCGATTTTACGCCTACTGTCAGGGCTATGGGCGTAAGTTTGGTTTTTGCTCTGTTATCTATTTTAATCGGAGCACACCTTTTAGCCTCACATGCTATGTCAAATATATCATCAAGTCATTATATACTCTCAAATATACACAGCGTATGGGCAGTGTTTGGATTCGCATGTATATTAATAATTGGTGTGTCTTTTCAAGTGTTACCCATGTTTTACGTCGCACCTAAATTTAAACAGTTTTGTAAAAAACGAATTATATGGATTATCTCCTCAGGTTTAATATTCTGGGCTATAACAAATATTTACAATAATAGTTTTAACATATATCCTAAGATTTGGATAAGCTTGTTCTTTTTTGCATTTGCAACAACGGTTTGGATAAAACTAAACCAAAGACGTCGTCCGATCAATGATGTGACTATTTGGTATTGGAGAAGTTCGAGTGTTTTTTTTACATTAGGTATATTTTTATGGATATTCAACTCTTTTTATGATGAAGACATCATAGTACCTGCATCGATTTTCATTGCTGGTGGGTTTATCATGTCTATAATGATCGGTATGCTTTATAAAATAATTCCTTTTTTAGTGTGGTTTCATCTCAATGCAAAAGGATATATGAATATTCCGACAATGAATGAAATGACTCATAAGAACGTAGCAAAATTTCAATATTTTTTATTTATTTTTTCACTTATTGGGTTCAGTATTTCCTATGTATATCCACAGTTTTTAGAGTATTCATGTATCAGTTTTATTTTGAGTATGATACTTTTAGAGTATAATGTCATTAATCCAGTGTTGATATACTCAAAAATTATAAAAACTAAACCTGATTTTGATATGTCTGCTTTTGGTATAATGCAAGAGGAATAGTGTTAGTGAAAAATATTATACTAATTGGTTTTATGGGTGTTGGAAAAGGCAGTGTAGCTCGTGAAGTTATAAAACACTCTGAATATATAGCTTTAGATACAGACGACTTGATAGAATCTATGGAAAATAGAAAGATTAAAAAGATCTTTCAAGAAGATGGCGAAAAATATTTTAGAAATATAGAAAAAAAAGTAGCTCATTGGTTAAAAACAAGTATTAAAAATACACTTATATCCACAGGTGGTGGATTTTTCAAGCAAAAAGGTATTAAAGATGTCGGTATTATAGTTCTTTTAGATAGTCCATTTGAAGAGATCATCAAAAGAATTAAAGAGCATCCAAATGCTGTTAAAAAGATAAAAAAAAGACCGCTATTAAATGATATGAGACTAGCAAAAAAATTATATGATGAGCGTCGTCCAGAGTATTTAGAAGTTGCAGATGTAGTAATAGATGTTACTAACAAAAGTGCATATGACTGTGCAAAAGAGCTTTTAAAAAAGGTTAAAGAACATGCGTAAGATTTTAATTATATTACTTCTTGGAATATCTACGCTTTTTGGTGTAGATATTAATTGGGAAAAAGATTATCACAGTGCATTAGAAAAAGCAAAAAAACAGAACAAGCCTGTACTTTTTATAAGCTCACGTCATACATGTAAATATTGTGTATTGTTAGATGAGACTACAATGAAAGATCCTGGAGTAATTAAAGAGTTGAACAAAGACTTTATCTCTGTCACTTCATATTCTGATGAGAGAGATTACATGCCCCGTGAACTTTGGAGACCTGGGACTCCAGCTATATGGTTTTTATTACCATCGGGCGAGCCTATGTTTGAACCTGTAATGGGTGCAATAGATGCAAAGAATTTTTTACAGGCACTTGCTATTGTAAAAGAGGAATTTAATAAAAGAAAAGGAAAGAAAAAGAATGATTTTTACAAGCTCAATAAATAGTAATTTTGACAGAGAGTTTGAAGAACTTCTAGGTCGTGGTAAAATGGATATTGCCAACGTTAGTTCTATAGTTGGAAGTATCATAGCTGAGATAAAAGAGAGAAAGAACAATGCTCTTTTTGAACATATTGCAAAGTTTGATAATTGGGAACCACAAAATGATGATGATCTTATAATATCATCAGAATCAATGCTACATGCATATAATAATATTGACGGTACATTAAGAGATGCTCTACATTTGGCATATGATAGAATCAAAGTTTACCACGAAAAACAAAAGCCAAAATCTTGGTTTGATGATGAGCCAAATGGGACTATTCTTGGTCAAAGAGTAACTCCAGTAGACAGTGCAGGGCTTTATATACCGGGTGGAAAAGCTGCATATCCATCTTCACTTTTGATGAATGTAATTCCTGCTCAAGTTGCAGGTGTTAAAGAGATAGTTATATGTACACCTACACCGGATAATGAACCTAATGAGCTTTTACTTGCAGCTTGTCACTTATGTGGAGTTAACAAAGTTTACAAGGTCGGTGGAGCGTCTGCAATAGCTGCAATGGCTTATGGGACGCAGAGTATTCCAAAAGTTGATGTTATTACGGGTCCAGGAAATATTTTTGTAGCAACTGCTAAAAAGATGGTATTTGGTGATGTAAATATAGATATGATAGCAGGACCGAGTGAGATAGGGATACTTGCAGATGAGAGTGCAAACCCTAATCATATGGCGGTTGACATGTTAAGCCAAGCTGAACATGATGAGATGGCAAGCTCAATTTTAATCACTCCTTCTCAGACATTGGCAAACACTGTTAAGATAAAAATAGAAGACTGGCTTAAAAAACTTCCACGCGAAGAGATAGCTAGAAAATCTATTGAGATGCGTGGTGCGATAATAGTAACTAAAGATATGGACGAAGCGATCGATCTTATGAATCAAATAGCACCTGAACACCTTGAAGTTGCTACTAATAATCCATTTGAATTACTAGCATCTATTAAACACGCTGGTGCTATCTTTTTAGGTCATAACACGCCTGAGGCTATTGGTGATTATGTAGCTGGTCCAAACCATACATTACCTACTGGTGGCACAGCTAAGTTTTACTCACCGCTTGGTGTTGAGAACTTTATGAAAAAGACCTCTATTATCTCATTTAGTAAAAAAGGCATAAATGAGATCGGAGAAGAGTGTGCACTAATAGCACACACTGAGGGATTAACTGCGCACGAGCAATCTGTTAGGGTAAGGTTAGACAAGTAGTAGTATCCTATAAAGTAAATTTAGTTATATGTTTAAGAAAAGATTACACTTTAAACTGTAGAATATAGTTGAATTTTATTTTTAAAGGATTTGAATATGTTACATCCAGCTATGGCACACTTTGCCGTATCACTACCTATTATCTCTATGATATTAGGTTTTGCTTATCTATATAGACAGAGTGAACTTATGTCTAAAATATCAACTAGGTTTTTTGTATTTGCAGCTATTTTTATGATAATAGCTTTTTTCAGTGGAAAACACGATGGGGGAGAGGTTTATATCCTTTTAACAGGTGAAGGGCGAAAACTTCTACTAGCACATAAAGATTTTGGTCTTTATTTAACTATAGCTATGGCTATTGCTGCGATCATTAAGTTTTACGGTTGTTCTAAGAAAAATCTTAAAGCTGAGATGCTTTCAATTTTTATTGTCGCAATAGTTGCGAGTGGAGTTTTATATCAAGGTAAAATGGGTGGTGAACTTACATTTACTCACGGTGCACATGTAAAAGATCATTCTAAAGGTCTGGAGTGTATAGATGACCCTGAAGAATATATGGAAGAATTAGAAGACAAAAAAGACGGTTTCTAGTCTAAGATAGTTCTATTAAAACTCTCAACTCCCGTTGAGAGTATAATAAGATATATACTTATATATATTATTATAAAAAGTTAATTATAAACCATTTCAAAAAAAGATTTTTTCGAAATTACACACTATACTTAATATCAAATAAATATCACATATTTATATCATATTTAAGTTTCACTAGGGTAGTATTTTTCATAGTTAAAAGCCCTCTCATGTATTATAAGCATGGCTTTTCTAATAGATTATAAGTAGTTATAAATCTTAAATTTGCCGTTAAGATTAAAGGAGTATATATGCAATTAGGCTTTCTAGTTGATTTACATCTTTGTATGGGATGTAAAGGCTGTGAAATCGCATGTAAAGTGGAAAATGAAGTTCCACTTAGTACATGGAGACTTCGTGTTAAATATGTAGATGTGGGAACTTTCCCTGAAACTAAGAGAACTTTTACGCCTCTTAGATGTAACCATTGTGAGAATGCACCGTGTGAAAGAATCTGTCCTGTATCTGCATTACACTACCTTGATAATGGTATTGTAAATATTGATAAGGAACGTTGTATCGGTTGTGCTGGTTGTGTTATGGCTTGTCCATATGGAGCTATCTATATAGATCCCCAAACTCAAACAGCTGACAAATGTACATATTGTGCTCACCGTGTAGCTTCTTCTATGATGCCTGCTTGTGTTGTTGCATGTCCTGTTCAAGCTAATATTTTTGGTGACTTAGATGATCCAACATCTAATATTTCACAATATATTGGTAAAAATCAGAGTGATGTACAAGTTAGAAAACCTGAAAAAGGTACTAACCCTCACCACTTCTATACAAGCGGAGGAAATGTTAGTCTTAATCCTTTAGCATCTCATAGAATTGATGGTCACTCATTATTTAACAAAATTACAACTTTACCGGTAGGAGGGCACCACTAATGGCAGCACATGAAATTTTAGCAGCAACAAATGCTGTAGTTACATTAGACGTAGCTATTCCCGGTACAGTTTGGCCTTGGCTAGTTACAGTTAATATGTGGGCTAAATCTATAGGTACAGGTGTTATCTTTATGCTTTTCTTATTACTTAGAAAACACCCTGAGTCAGCTAAAGATTTAAGATTCTCAACTACTTTAGTTTCGATTATATTTATACATATATTCTTACTATTTACACTAGCAGATCTACATCAGCCCTTTAGAATGTGGCACATTTTCTTTTATCCACATGTAACGTCAGCGATCACGATCGGTGCATGGATGGCTACTGTTTTTGTTGGTCTATTGTTTTTACTTGCATTTTTCTCTCTTATCAAAAAAGATAATGAAAAATTTGACAAGTTACTTACACCTGTAGTTATCTTAGCTATACCTGTAACGATGTATACCGCAGCTCTAATGAGTCAGTGTACTGCACGTGAGTTATGGCAAATGCCGACTGAAACTGCTCAGATGATCCTAGCTGCGCTACTTGCTGGTTCTGCAACTATGATCTTACTAGGTGGTGAAAAACTTGATGAAAAAGCTAAAAGAACTTTAGGTGCTGTTTTAGGTCTAAGTGCGTTTATGTCTTTTACTATGTACATGGCAGAGTATATCTTCGGGCCAATGAAGGCTGAAGAAGTTGCTGCAGTGTTAGAATACATTAAAGGTGACGGACCATATACTGTTATGTTCTGGTTAGGTCAATGGGTTGCATATTTAATCCCAATGGGTCTGATCTTACTTGCTAGAACTAAAGAAAATTCTAGTATTTTAAAACTTGCTGCTGTATTAGCACTAGCAGGTCTGTGGGTAGTTAAACATGTTTGGCTAATGATTCCACAATTATTACCAATGAGTTAAGGAGAAAATATAAATGTATTTACAAAGTAGAAGAACATTTTTAAAAGGCGCTGCATTTTCTGTTGCAGGTGCTGCTATTGCGAAAGGTGTATTTACAACTGATGCAATCGCTGAGTCGGTAAGTGACTCAAAATTTACAAATACTCCGGATTCATTATCTTTTTATCCACCAATGGAAGAGTGGACTGACTTTAAAGAGTTAGATGGAAATGACTGGAAACGTGGTGGAATTGACCGCCATGGTGTTAGAAGTGATTCAAACCCTGAAGGTATCGAAGTAAATGACTATACAATCGTACCTACTGCATGTTCAAACTGTGAAGCTTCTTGTGGTTTAACTGCATGGATCGATAAAAAAACTTTTACAGTTAAAAAGTATATGGGAAATCCATTACACCCTGCGTCTCGTGGACGTAACTGTGCAAAAGGTTATGCAACACAATCGCAAATGTATGATCCAGATCGTATAGCATTCCCACTTAAGCGTGCAGCTGGTTCTGCTCGTGGTGAGGGTAAATGGGTACGTACTACATGGGATGAAGCTATGACTACTATCGGTAAGAAGATGGGAGATACATTAGCTAAAGGTGATGAGCTATCTAAAAAAACTGTAATGTTCCATGTTGGTCGTCCAAATGAGAACGGTTTTACTGGTAAAGTATGGCATACACTTGGTTGTGATGCATTCAATTCACACACAAATATCTGTTCATCTGGTGGTCGTACTCCGACTATTCAATGGGCAAATGATGATAGAAGTTCACCGGATTGGGCTAATGCTAAGCTTATTTTCCTTAACTCATCACATGCAGCAGATGCAGGTCACTACTTCCAGCAATCAGCTTCATTTATCGCGGATGCTAGAGCTAAGGGTGCTAAACTAGTAGTTATGGATCCTCGTATGTCTAACTCAGCAGGTATGGCTGACATGTGGATAGCTTCTTGGCCTGGTACTGAACCTCTAATCTATCTATACCTTGCTCAAAGAATTTTAAATGAGAAAAAAGTAGATAAAGAGTTTGTTAAGAAATGGCTAAACTGGGAAGTTATGATGGATAACAAAGACTACCTAAAATATATGGTAGAAAAAGGTTATATCAAAAAAACTCCTAATAAAAATACTTTTGATGCATTCTTAGATACTATTACTGAGTTATATCAACCGTATACACTTGAACATGTATCTAAAGAAACACACGTACCTGCTTATAAATTAGAAGAACTGTATGATATGTTCATCTGGGCTGGAAGCTCAATCTCTACTTACTTCTGGCGTGCAACTGCAGCTGGTAACCGTGGTGGTTGGATGAGTGGTCGTACAGGTTTCTTACCATTAGCACTTCGTGGTGCTATCGGACCTGAAGGTGGTACTTTCTTCCACCACTTCCATGTTATCTCAGTAGCTGGTAAAGGTGGTTCTTCAACTGTCGGTCAAGGTAAACGTGGTTCTAACATTCCTAAAGTTGATGTATATAACGAGCTTACTTGGCCGCCTGAATGGCCACTCTCTACATATGAGATGTCATTCTTGCTACCACACTTATTAGCAGATACTAAATGGCAGAAAAAATGGAAAGATAAAGGGCTTAATGTACCTGAGAAACTTTCTGTATGGATTCCTCGTATGTACAACCCTGTTTGGATCAATCCAGATGGTTTCAGATGGATCGATACTATCAAAGATGAGTCAAAAATGGAACTTACATTTAACTTGTCTCCAGTATGGTCTGAGACTAACTGGTATGTTGATTATGTACTTCCTGTTGGTTTAGCTGGTGAAAGACACGATCAACACTCAGAAGCTACTATGCCTGCTCGTTGGACATCTTTCCGTCAGCCTGTAATGCGTGTTGCATTAGAAAAAGCTGGATGGAAGCCAAACAATCCTGCTCGTGCTACTCTTGAAGCTCATATCAAAGCTGGTCTTGGTGAAGTTTGGGAAGAGAATGAGTTCTGGTTTGATATGTGTGTTAACTATATCGATCCGACTGGTAAACTTGGTATCAAAAAAATGTGGGAATCTAAAAAGAACCCTGGTAAACCTGTTACTATTTCTGAGTGGTATGATGCAGCGTTTGGTGATAACTTACCAAATCTTAAAGCAACAGCTACAGCTGATTCAAGATACAAAAATGCTGAATTCCCGGTATATGAGTATATGCGTGATCATGGTGCGTGGATGGAAGAGAACAAGATCTATTCAGCACAAGAAAAAGAGATCAAAGAGACTAGTAAACATTACATCTCTCATGGACATAAATATGAGAAAAAACATGTGCATATCAACAAGCGTACAGGTGTTATGACTGCTGAATCACATGGTAAGAAAAAATCTATCGGTATTGAGATAGATGGTAAGAAAATGGAAGGTTTCGCTACATTAGATAAGAAACTAGACTTCTTCTGTGAGTGGTTAGCTGATGATTGGAAATGGCCTGAATATGCTATTCCATTCTATCCAAGAACTGCGAAAGAGAAAAAAGAGATGGTACATATCGTTTCACACGTAGATCACTCTTATATGACAGAGAAGAACTCGTATGCACTAAATACTGTATTTAGATTACCGTACAATATCCATACTCGTTCTGCTAACTCTAAGCACTTAATGGAGATCTCGCAAAATCATGATCCAATCTGGATCTCAACTGGTGATGCTAAACGTCAAGGTTTCAAACGTGGTGATTCTATCCGTGTTAAAATTGTGGATTCTGTAACAGGATTAGAGTCTGGTTACTTTGTAGCTATGGCTGTTCCAACTGAAGGTGTACTTCCTGGAACTCTAGCTTGTTCACACCATGGTGGTAGATGGAAACTTGTTAATTCTGTTACTATTCCAAACGGTGTAACTGACGGTAAAGTTGATTCTCAGCCGGTTACTCGCAATATGAATGATCCTAAGTTCATGGCTCACTCACCTGAAAATGCAGGTTCTGCTGCTGGTCAGATCAAGATCGAAGATTATGACGGAACTAGTGGACTTAACAGCTTTGGTGTACCAACTGCTGAGTTGTCTATGGATGGTAAAGAGGGTAAACTTAAATATACTAAAGGTATCACACCTTTCCATTCTGAGAGATTTGCTGATTATAACCGTGACAGCGGAAATATCTGGTGGGATGGTCTAAGTGGTTCATGGCAAAATGCAGTTGCAGCTGCTCATCCGGATCCAATCTCTGGTATGCACTGTTGGCACCAAAAAGTTATACTTGAGCCATCTCAGCCAGGTGATAAGATCGGTGACATCTTTGTAAATTATGATAACAACTTCAAAATTTACCAAGGTTGGAGAGATGATCTAACTCGTCCTCTTAACTCTAGCGATAAGTTACGTCGTCCACAGCACATTAAACGTCCGTGGGTACCATTATCTGACAAAGCTTACAAGGTTAAAATCAAAGGTTAATCCTTTGGTTTTTTAACCATTTCTTCTTTCTTCATTTTAAACTCTTTTCGTATACTTTTGTTTTAATTTTTTTGCTAATATTTCAAAAAAAATTGGAGTTGTATATGTATGAAAATATAAAAACACTAGTAGATAGTTCAAAATTTCAAAACTTTATAATCGCTCTTATTGTTATTAATGCGGTAACTATGGGGCTTGAAACATCAAAAAATTTTATGGATAGCTTTGGTACTCTTATCGGCATTTTTGATATATTAGTTATATCAATATTTACAATAGAGATAATTCTTCGTATATATGTCCATAGGATCTCTTTTTTTAAAGACCCTTGGAGTATATTTGATTTTATTATTGTAGCTGTGTCATTGGTTCCTGCTAATGCCGGATTTGAGATTTTCAGAATACTTAGAGTGCTTAGACTATTTAGACTTATAACTGTAGTACCACAGATGAGAAAGATCGTGAGTGCACTTATTAGTGTTATACCAGGTATGATGTCTATAGCAGCACTTATGAGCTTATTCTTTTATATATTTGCCATTATGGCAACGCAACTTTATGCTGAGAGATTCCCTGAGTGGTTTGGCACACTTGGAGCTTCATTTTACACACTCTTTCAAATAATGACACTCGAGTCCTGGTCTATGGGAATTGTTCGTCCTATTATGGAGGTATATCCATTAGCCTGGGTATTTTTTGTACCGTTTATATTTTTAGTGACATTTGTTATGATCAATCTAATTGTTGCAATAGTTGTAGATGCCATGGCTGAGATAAATAAAGATGATAACGCACATTTAGTAGATGAAGTACATATAAGTGAAGCTCACACAAATGAGCATATAATAGCTCTAAGAGCTGAAGTAAAAGAGTTAAAAGAGATACTAAAGGCTAGCGTACCACATTCTAAGCTTTAAACCAAATGTGCTTGTATATCCAACCTCACTAAAAATGAGCTCTTTATCTTTGTTATAGATAAGAGTAGTTGGATATGCACTTACGTTAAACTTATCTGCAAAAAAACCATCTTCATCGTTAATGGTATTAAAATCTAGATCATTCTCGCTCATATATTTTTGTATCTCAGTATCTGTACCTGATCTTACAACAAAAGTTAATACTTGGTGGTTTTGTGAGAGTGATTGTATATTTGAGGCTTCTAGCTTACATGTAGGGCACCACGTAGCCCAAATATGTATAAGGACAGGTTTAGAGTTATCAAAGGGATAGTTTATCTCTAAAGGCTCTTTATTTAGATCACCAGATTTATAAAAACTGATAGCATTTGCCAGTACTAGCATAAATACTGCAAACAGTAGTATCTCTTTTATATAGTGTTTGATTTTAGATATAAGAGGTTTTCTATCAGACATATCAAATTGCTAGATAAACTATAGGGCATGTGCCCTATAAGTTATATCATAATGCCCTTAATAGCAAAGAATAAAACAGCTGCAAGCATAGCAGCTGCAGGAACTGTTATGATCCAAGCTGCAATAATTTTCTTAATTGCATCTCTTTTTACATACTGGATCTTTTCAGTTTTTTTGATGATCTTTTTAGTTGATTTTATAAGTGCTTTTTCATCACTGATCATCTTATAAAGGATAGTGATTCTTTCAAAATCTTCAGGTGATTTGTCATTTTTAGTATCTAAAGATTTTAGTTCAGATTTATATGCTTTGAGTGTTTGAGTCTCGTCTTCTAAAGTCTCAAGTTCTTCTTCAAGTGTATGTTTAGCATCTTTATTTAGGTGTAACCATTCTCTTAAGAAACCAACACCAAATACACCACCGATTGCAATGTGAGTAGAACTAACAGGAAGACCAAGCTGAGAAGCTATAATAACTGTTATAGCAGCTGCCATAGCAATAGAGAATGCTCTGATCTGATCTAGTTCAGTTATCTCTGATCCGACTGTTTTTATTAGCTTAGGACCATATAGTGCAAGACCTATAGCGATACCTATGGCACCTACAGCCATTACCCAAAGAGGTATTGAAGCTTTAGAAGATATACCGCCGTTCACAACGGCATCATTAATAGCTGCTAATGGTCCAATAGCATTTGCAACGTCGTTCGCACCGTGAGCGAAACTAAGAAGTGCTGCGGCAAATATCAAAGGAATAGTAAAAAGTGTATTTACACTTGCTTTTGTATTTTCTAGAACTGTAGTGTTTCTTGAGATCTTTTTCTTAACAAAAAAGTAAACTGCAACTGCAACGATAGCACCAAGGATCAGTGCTGTTAAAAATGTCGGCTTGTCAGTCATCTCTATAGATACTAAAGGTATCATATTTAAAAACTCTACAACACTAGGCCATATCTTTTTTAGACCCTTAAGAGTTAAGTATGTAACAAAAGCCCAAGCCATGATAGCAACAAAAATAGGGACATTTTTTCTGGCAGCTCTAACCTTGTCCTCTTGAAATACTATAGACTTTTTAATAGCGTACAGAAAACCAGCAGCTATTACACCACCAAGAACTGGGGATATTACCCAAGAAGCCGCTATCTTACCCATAGTAGTCCACGACACTATGCTAAATCCAGCTGCCGCAATACCAGCACCCATTACACCACCGACAATAGAGTGAGTAGTCGATACAGGAGCGCGCATTGCCGTTGCAAAGTTAAGCCATAGTGCTGCTGCTAATAAAGCAGCCATCATAGCCCATATAAATGGGTCAGTATTTCCGCCAAAGGCAGATATGTCAATAATACCTTTTTTGATAGTCTTTACAACTTCACCACCAGCTATGATAGCTCCAGCTGCCTCAAATACAGCAGCAATTACAATAGCCATAGTTAAAGTCATAGCTTTTGAACCAACTGCCGGACCTACGTTATTCGCAACATCATTTGCACCTATATTCATAGCCATATAAGCACCAATTAGCGCAGCTATAGCTAAGAAAAGGTTATTTGAAACTCCACCACTATTTAAAAAACTAAATGTAAGCACAGCTATCATAAAAAATAGTGCAAAGCCTAGTCTTGATAAATCTGTTCCACTTCTCTTGAGAGCTTTTTTCTCAAGTTTGTTCATTGTCTCTATTTCCATGCATATGACCCTTAAAAAATTTCGTGATTATAGCTTTGTTTTGATTACAAAACGGTTACAAAGTTAAGTTTCAGTTTACTGCTTTAAATATGCTTTGATAATCTCTTGACGCTCCAGGGGTCTGTCACCGCCGCGTCTGCCAGAAGTAGCTACGTTGTTTAGTTTTTTAAGTGTATCCATAGAACTAGGAAGTGCTTGACCAAATATAGTATGTCTTCCGTTTAACCATGGTGTTAGAGTTGTTGTAATAAAAAACTGGCTACCATTTGTATGAGGACCCGCATTTGCCATAGCGAGCACACCGATCTTGTCAAATGTTTTTCCTTTATACTCATCTTTAAAGCTTTTGCCCCAGATACTCTCTCCTCCACGACCGCTCTCAGTCGGATCACCGCCTTGGATCATAAAGTTTTTAATAATTCTATGAAAAGCTATACCGTTGTAAAAACCGTTCTTTACATGAGTTGTAAAATTCTCAACTGCAAGCGGTGCCACTTCAGGGAACAATTCAAGTTCTATCTTTCCTTGAGTTGTCTCAAGTACAACAATTGGGTTTTTAGCATAAAGATTTATTGATAATAAAACCAATAATAGCAGAGTGATTTTTTTCATTTTATTCCTTGGAAAATATTTTTTTTAGAGTTATGATGTTATCACATTCATCTTGATAAACTATGTATACCTTTTCATTGGCTAAATTAATAGCGTATGAAAGTTCCTGAATAGACAACTCACAAACATCAAGAAGTATTACTATATCATTTCTTTGTGCATAAATATTTTGATAGTCACACACAGTTAACGGTCTTTTATCTTGGTCAATAAGTTTTTTTGAGCTGTCAAGCAATACAGTATCATTATCTAAATATGATGATAGATCTTCACTTAGTTTTTCACTACTGTCTAAACTAGAGGCACACAATACTGTTTTATCTAATTTAATATTATCTTCTATTAGGTGCATAGCTTTTGCAAATGGATTTTGTTGTAGAAATTCTATGTCAATTTTAGTATGAAAACTCTTTGTTAATTTATAAAAGTGCTCATAACTCTCCGTTGGATTTACAAGTGTAAGTTTTGATTTTGCAGATTTTAAAATTATCTCTTCAAGTTTAAGATCTTCTATCAAAGATGCATCATCACAAAAAACATATAAGCTTGCTTTAGAGTTTAAAAACTCATCAGGAGTGTAAACATTTATGCTAGTAACATCTATATTTATTATTGAGTATTCAATTAGTTCTAATATAGATTGTTTAACTATATCACAACTAAGTGCTGTAGGTTCAATAATTGTTACGCTGTTTTGTTCTGACAATAACTTTAGATATATAGCTTTTAAAATCAAGGTACTTGTTTTTCCAGATTGTGCTAAACCGTTCAAGCTGATAATTCCAACATTATCATTATAGTCTAAGCTATCATCTATATAGGCAATTTGCTCTTCAGTTGCTAGAGTAGCTATTCTCTTGTTTAAAACTAGATACTGTGTCAGTAGGTTTGCTAAGATAAAACTAGAGCTCTCTAAATTATCATCGATATCACAACAATCATTTAGTTTTTTTAAGATATCAAACTCGTCAGTATCACTAAATATGATCTTTTCATTTGGCAAAAGCTCTTTTTTCTCTTGGCTTAGGTGTTGGTAGTCTTTATATGTTAAATTCTCTGTTAGTAAATAGTTAAAGACCTTAACACAATCGTTATGTAAGATCTCATTATATTTTAAATTTATAAAATTACTTATCTTGTCATAAGCAAGTGTATTCTTAGATTGTTCATTGTTATGAGATTTTTGAAGTTCATATTTGTTTAAATCTTCATAACTCCAATCTTTATATTCAAATATATACAGTCCTCGTTTAGGATCAAGAACCATAAGCGGTATATTTATACTGTCTGAGTGGTGATATATACTGATGTTTTCTAAAACGTTGTAATTATTTTCTAAACATATTGATTTTAATTTTTTAACTAAGATAGAATCAGGCGTTGTAAGTTTGTTCTTTTTTTTGCGTTTTTTAAAGATGTTTAATAAGAAGTTAGATTTCATTCAGAAATTAAAAGGTTTAGTTGTCGCGAGAGCGACAACTAGATAGATTATTTACCAGCTGCTACACGGTCTTTAAGACCTTTACCAGCTTTAAATTTTGGAACCATTTTATCTTGAGTAGTATAAGTTTTATCAGTACCAGGTACTTTACCACTTTTACCTTTTTGTAAAGCAGCAGAAAAGCTACCAAAACCAACTAAAGAAATATCTTCTTTTTTAACTAATGCAGTTGTTACAGCCTCAGTAAATGCTTTAATAGCAGCTTCAGCTTCTACTTTAGTTTTATACTCACCACTTGCTTGAACTAGTTCTACAAATTCAGCTTTATTCATGAAACGACCCTTGGATTAATAAAATTTTCCCGAAATTACTCATAATGTTTGCAAAGTGCATACAGACAAGCAATTCAGCTGAAGACACTTTATAATTTATTTGCTTAAATTTTTCTTCTTTTTTTGAAAAACATCAATAAATTTATGAAATTTACTTATTTTTGTCCCTAAATTAGGGTGTAATATAACTTTTAATAATATATTGCTATATTGTTTAAAACTGTTAAACATACTATCTTTCGAGTATATAGACATAAATACGTCTTCTAAAGCATCTTTTTCTTTTCTTGTAAGCATACCCATAATCAGTCCTGAAGTTTATTTATCTTTCTAACAGCTCTAACGATCTCATCATCTTCTAATTCACCAAGCATCTTCATAACAACTGATGCTGCTTGAGGTTTTGCACGCCCAAGTTTCCAGTCCTGATATGTACGCATAGATATCCCCAGAGAATTAGCCATATCTTTTAAAGATATTTTTCTCCCGTTATGTTGGGATTCTATTGAATTGTGAAGAATATTAAACAGATCATTAATTTGCATAGCGGTAGTATACGGAATATATACTTAAATAAACATTTATTAGTATATTATATTACTTAAAATGTGTGTAATATATATTATTGGGAATACTATATAGTCTAAATAGTGTTAAGTACACGGAATACCGTATATTGTTTTGAAAAAAATATAGAAGTCTTTTTTGGTTTAAAAAATTATAGTTCTATGGAGATATTTACGGGTTGGAGGGTTACTTTTTCATCTTTAATCTCTAGATGAAATTTAGGATATTTTTTAGTATCTGTTCTATATATGAGCTCTTTTATCTCACTTATGGTAAATATAATGGTGTTTAGTCCACGAAATGGTCTCTCTATAAATATGAAAGCGTCATTTACTGAATTAACAATATCTTTCTTTACATCTTGGAGTTGTTTAATTTCAGACTTTATCTCAGGAACTTTAGATTTATTATGTCTTTGTGCTTCTTCTAAATGGAATTTTAGATCTTCAATGTCATGATCAATAAATTCAACTTTTCTAGAGAGAATAGGGATCTTTTTATAATCAATATTAAATATATTATTTTCACCCGTAACTTTTTTTATAGTAATTGAGTGTGATGCATACACCTTTAGGTTACTCTTTACATTGTTTATAGTTACATCTTTGGCATATACTGTCCCTGTTAAACACGAGTCGATATGCACGTTTGTCGCATATACCGTACCACCCTCTAGAAGTTTAATATCAGCTTTATGAGCACGCAAAGTTCCTTTATGTCTGTTAATAGTTGCATGTTTTGCTGTCTGACGTGAGCTTTGATGAGTAGCACCGTCCACTATAAGGTGTGTAGCATTGAGTATAGAGTTTGAGCCTACAAAACCCTCTACATGTATGGTCTCACTAGCTAACTCAACTCCTTCCCCAATGCTGTCTTGCGTCAAGTCCTTCTCTGATACAACGACTTTGATATCGTTATCTTCATGCTCAGATATAGTGTCATCTACACGTTTTACTTTTCTTTTTTTTATGGTGTGGTCAATGTACATAAGGTTTTTGGAAAAGTTTACATAACCTTTTGTTTTTGAGATGTACTGTTTTTTAGTTTCATCTTCTTTTATCTCAATAGTATCATCATCTATATCGTAATCAAAGTCTTTAGCATTTGTTTGTGTTTCAGCACTTATAACATCTCCAAAAGCGTCTAAACCGTTCCTACCGAATTTTGGTTTAGCAAACTCTACAAGTACATCACCAATATTTACTTCAACTATTTGATGATGCGCTTTTTTATTTTGATAATTTAGTGCCAGATTTGCTTTTCTAGTTATATTTGGAGTTATTGTCTGTATAAGAGGCAGCTTTATAGATTTGTTAAATTTACCTGCATGTATATGCTTTGTAAATAGTTTTAACTTCATTATGTATGTTTCATCAAAAAGATTTAAAAGTATGTTGTTTTTAGCTTTTATCTTGTTTATCTCATTTAAAAGCCATACGTAAGTCTCTTTTAGACTTGAACTTGGTATTAAAGAATCTGTTTTTATTATTATTTTTGGATTTACTTGCAGAGTATCAAATCTTATTTCATAGTTTAAATAATATTCTTTTGTTTGTTTCTCAAAAAGTTTTAGAGTATGGATCTGTTTAAACTCGATATGAAAATCGATCATCTTCTCTTCAGTATCGTACTTTTCTTGTATAGCTTCGTTAAACTCTACGAATTCTGTCTCGGTAGCAGCTCTGATAAGGGTCTGAGTTTTTAGTATGGTAAAATCAACTAGATCCATACTGGCTTTATTCATCTCGGCATATTTTTTTAAAGATAGGGCTACATTTTTAGTTCTTACCTTAGCCTCTTTCATTCATCTGCCTTATAATGCTAAAAGATCACTGTAGTCATATCTAGTTAGGTCTATGTATATTTTTCCGTTTTGTTCTATGACCCTAATATCGTCATTTAATGCATCTTCAAATCTTTTTTTAATATCTTTTCTTTGCGAAGATTTTAAGTCTAGTGTTTTTAAATACGTTTTTAACTCTATGATCTTTCCGTTACCCGAAGAGTGTTCTATCTCATATACTGTTTGGTTTTTCTCTTTTTCTAAGATTATTTTCTCGTTGATAAGTTCTAAGATGTTTTTTAACTGTTCGTCTTTGTTTGTGTAAATACTCTCGATTCTGTCACGCTCATCAATCAACATCTGCTCTTTATCATCTATAAGTTTGTCTATTTTGGCTTCTAGTTGCTCTATCTTTTGTTTTAGGTAAGTGTTCTCTCTCTTATATAATCCTAAAACAGTAGCTACTGTCGCCTTTTGCATAATATTTTTTTGAACAGGTTGAGCTTTTGTCTCTTTAGGAGTTTCATTAACTAGCTCTTCATTGGGTACATTTATCATAACTACACCATCTTCAGAAGTATAGTTTAGCTTTTTTTGACGTATTTTTGATGCAACCATCTCTGTAGACATTTTAAATTTTTTAGCGTATTGTTCTATTGTTAAGTCCATAATATTACTTTGAGATATATTTTTTTGTATTCTAGCATAAAATATTATATTTAAGAAAGTTGTTTTAAAAGAACTCTGTATTATAATGAGACAATTATTTTTTACAAGGTGTTTTTATGAGCAAAGGAATTTTAGATATAGTAAAGCCGGGTGTACTTTTTGGTGAAGATATATTAAAAGTTTATCAACATGCAAGGGAAGTCGGATTCGCAATACCGGCTGTAAATGTTGTATCAACTGACTCTATAAATGGTGTACTAGAAGCTGCTGCAAAAGTTAAATCTCCTGTTATTATTCAGTTTAGTAACGGTGGTGCTTCTTATTATGCAGGTAAAGGTTTGAGCAACGAAAATGAAAGAGCTGCTATTAACGGAGCTGTAAGTGGAGCGATCCATACCCATATGATGGCTGAGGCTTATGGTGTACCTGTTATATTACACACAGACCATGCTGCAAAAAAATTATTACCTTGGATAGATGCGCTTATTCAAGCAGGTGAACAATACTATGACGCTAACAGTAAGCCACTTTTTTCTTCACACATGCTTGACTTATCTGAAGAGCCTTTAGAAGAGAACATCTCAATCTCAAAAGAGTATTTAAAAAGAATGTCAAACATCGGTATGCATATAGAGATCGAACTAGGTGTTACAGGTGGAGAAGAAGACGGTGTAGATAATACAAATGTTGACAATGCTCTTTTATATACTCAACCAGAAGAGGTTGCATACGCATATGAAGAGTTGAAAAGTGTATCACCAAACTTTACAATAGCTGCTTCTTTTGGTAATGTACACGGTGTATATAAACCTGGAAATGTAACACTGACTCCTAAAATTTTAGATAACTCTCAAAAATATATAGCCGAAAAATTTAACACTATAGATAAAAAACCTGTTAATTTTGTATTTCACGGTGGAAGCGGTAGTGCAAAATCTGAGATACATGAGGCTATTTCATATGGTGTTATTAAGATGAACATCGACACAGATACTCAATGGGCTACATGGGAAGGTGTAAAATCGTATTATGAAAAATACAAAGACTACCTTCAAGGTCAGATCGGTAACCCAGAGGGTGAAGATAAACCAAATAAAAAATATTATGATCCTAGAAAATGGCTAAGAGCAGGACAAGAAACACTTATCGCTCGTGTTGAAGAAGCATTTAAAGATCTAAATGCGATTGGTAGAAACTAAAGTCTAGCTCTAGCTAGGCTTTTTACGCTCTTTTATAGTTATTTTTTTGCCTACTTTTTTAGGCTTTTTATAGCTACTTTCTTTTTTCTCTTTGTCACCAAATTTACCTGAAGACTTTTTAAAGTCTTTTTTTTGTTCATCAAACTCTTTTTTAGGCTTGTCAAAAGTCTTTTCTTCATATCTTTTTTTAGCTATCTCTTTTATCTGTTGTTGAGAGATTTTCTTAACTGCGGGTTTATAAGTTTTTGTTTTTTCTTTAATAGGTTCATAGCCCTCGATGATCTCTTCTTTTAAAACACGACCAAGTAGTGTCTCAATAGGGTAAAGTTTTGTAGATTCATTTAGATCTAGAAGTACAACAGCCATCTTATTTACTTTTGCAACTCTGGCTACATAGATCTCAGCGGAATCAGCCAGATCATAGCTGATCAAAAGCTCACAACTTAGATCTTCATTTGTAATAAACTCTTTGTCAGATAGTATCGATACGTTTGGTGCATCTATATTTTCTTTTAGCATATCGTTAGAATTTGAAGATACCAATACTATGTTTTTATTATTGTGTCTTGAAATAATATTTTTTATTAGTTCTATTTTTCTATTATTTGGACATGGATGGATGCGATGATTATTGGGTTTGATCGTTAGGTTTTGTTTTGACAAGATTGGTCCTTAATATATATGGTTATTTTATAGTTTTATAGATATCCAAGATGTTTGATGAATCTGGATTTTCTATATAAAACTTCTGTAAAAGCTGATTTAGCCTGTTTAGGTTAAACCTCCAAAATCTTTGTGAATCAAACTCTTCATGTTCTTGCATCTTTGAAAACAATTCATCATTCGTAAGTTCACCTTTATTTTCTGTTATAACAGAAAACATTAAATGCATTAGATCTTTTGTAGCCTCAGGAGTCGTATCATCATCTTCTAACTGTTTATTTGGTAAAAAAGCATATATTTTCCATATGCTAATTATCATAAATATTATAAAAAAAATCATCATTAAAGTTGATATACTAAAATCCATCTATACCTCCGGCTAAATAATTAGTGATTATATGCAAACTTTGCTAAAATTTCATTATGAATGATAAAGTATTTACAAAACCTATAAAAAAACAATTTGAATTTGATGAGGAAGTTGCAGCGGTATTTGACGACATGTTAAGCCGCAGTGTACCTTTTTATGAACAAAGTCAAGAGATAACTAGATTCTTTGCATTAAAGGCTCTAGAAGAGGGCGGTATTATGTATGACTTAGGGTGTTCAACTGCTTCACTTCTTATATCAATAGCAAAGCAAAATTCAAAAGCTAAGCTTATCGGACTTGATAATTCAGAAGCGATGCTTGAACAGGCTGCTAAAAAAGCCCATGCTTTTAATGCAGAGATAGAACTTTTAAATGCGGACATTTTAGAGTATAAGTATGAAAAAGCAGATGTTTTTGTAAGTAACTATACCCTACAGTTCATAAGACCCCTTGTAAGAGAAGAGCTTGTTAAAAAGATATCAGATGCGCTCAATAAAGATGGCGTTTTTATATTTAGCGAGAAAGTCATATCGCACCATCCAAAGTTAAATAAAGACCTGATAGAACATTATTATGAGTTTAAAAAACAGCAAGGCTACAGCGAATTTGAAATATCTCAAAAGCGTGAAGCACTAGAGAATGTACTAGTACCTTACTCTGAAGAGGAAAACATAAAGATGGCTAAAAATGCTGGATTTTCTCACTGTGAGGTTGTGTTTCGCTGGGCTAATTTTGCTACGTTTATAGCAATTAAGTAGTTTTTTACTTCATATTTCGTCGTTAATTTTCTCAACATACTAAAGTATGTTTGCAAAAATTGCCTAGAACTATTTTGTAAAAGAGTTTTGTTGTCCCACTACTTGAGCATCGGCATATTGTCGTAAGCTCGCGTGTTTTTATTTTAAACACCACCATATTGTCCTAAACCTCCGTGAACATTTAAAAAATGTTCCATCGGTTTAGATGGTGGTGCTACCACACATTTTTATTGTTTTTAACTTCTTTTTTTGGTTCTTTGAAAGCATCAGCGATCTCTTCATAAGTTATTAAGTCATCTTTGCCACAATCTTTATGGTAATAACCTTGCATGTCATAATATTCTTCACAATCAGAATAATATTTGGCAGAGATGCCATTTTTGTTAAAACATCCGCTAAAACTAGAAGCTATAATAAGTGCTGTTATAAATAATAATATTGTTTTCATAAAACTCTTGAAAGCAAAAATCATACCTTAAAACTCTCTGTCGTTTTGCACATGTCGGTTAAAAAACACTCATCACATTTAGGATTTTTTGCGGTGCATATATAACGCCCAAATAAAACCATCCCTTGGTGCAGTGCATGTAGGTCATTTTTAAACTTTTTTACTAGGGTCGCTTCTGTTGCTATTGCTGTTTTGTCGTCACTAAGACCAAGACGATGTGATACACGAAATACATGTGTATCAACTGCCATAAGATTAGCACCAGTATATTCTATCATTACGACATTTGCAGTTTTTTGTCCCACACCGGCAAGTTTTTGTAAGTCCTTTTCATTCATTGGTATCTCACCGCCGAACTCTTCAACTACTGTCTTTGCCATAGCAAGAAGATTTTTTGCTTTGTTGTTAAAAAATGAACAAGAGTTAATGAGTGCTTTAATATCATCTATATCTGCTTTTGCTAAACTTTGAGCATCTGGATATGCTTTAAACAGCGCAGGGGTAATAATATTTACACGTTTATCAGTACACTGAGCTGAAAGTGCCACGGCTGTAACGAGTTCATAGGCATTGTTATAATCAAGTTCAGTAACTGCGTCGCTGTAACGCTCTACAAAACGTTTATGAATCTCTTCGATCTCTTTTTTAGTCGCTTTTTTTACCTTTTTCATAATCGAATTATAACTTGTTTATTTATTGTTATCTAATTACTACTAAAATTTTTTTAATTAAACATTAGGAATTTATATGAAATTAGTAACTAAAGTTGTATCTTCACTTACAATATTATCAACACTTGCTATGGCAAATACCTTAGTAACGGTAAATGGTAAAGCTATAACGCAACAAGAGGTTGATTCTGAGTTAATGCAAGCAACGCAGGGTAGATTTAATCAAGTTCCGGCAGATAAGCAACAACAGCTTCGTAATCAGGTATTAGAGCAGTTAGTTGCAAAAGAGTTGATTTTTGAAGATGCTAAAAAAACAGGTGTTATGAAGTCAAAAGACTTTAAAGATGAATATAACAAAGTTTTAAAAAGAATCAAAAAAGAACTTGCTATTCAAATTTGGCAAAAAAGAGAGTTGGACAAAGTTAATATCTCAAGTAAAGATGTTAAAAAATACTATGACGATAATAAAGAAGAGTTCAACGAAAAAGAATCAGTTCATGCTCGTCATATTTTAGTTAAAACTGAGAGTGAAGCTAAAGATATAGTTAAAGAGTTAAACTCTTTAAGCGGAGATAAACTTCAAGATAAGTTTATAGAATTAGCAAAATCTAAATCAACAGGACCTAGTGGACCAAAAGGTGGAGATCTTGGTTATTTTGCACAGGGACAAATGGTTCCAGAGTTTAACAAAGAAGTTTTTTCTATGAAAGTAGGTACGATCAGTGCACCTGTTAAAACTCAATTTGGGCACCATGTGATCTATCTTCAAGATAAAAAAGAATCTAAAGTTCGTGCATACAATGAGGTTAAACCATTTATTGAACAACGCTTGAAAATGGAAAAATTTAAATCTGTAATGCAGAAAAAAATGATTACACTTAAAAACAAAGCTACTATAAAATAATAAATCCAATGTTACCTACACCCATTGATAAAATAACAATCAATGGGCGTATTTTTTATGTAAAACGTGATGACCTCTACGATATACATCTAAGTGGAAATAAATTCAGAAAACTATATAAACTTCTTCAAACTCCAAAAGAGAATCTTGACAAAATAATTTCATACGGTGGCACTCAGTCAAATGCAATGTTAGCAATAGCAAAAATGTGCTTTTTAAAAGGCTGGGATTTTATATACTATTCAAAACCAGTCTCTGATACACAAAAAGAACAAGAGTTTGGAAATTACTATGAAGCTTTGAAGCTTGGTATGAAACATGTAGAGATAGATCATGAGAGATACAAAGATGAGATATCAAATCTTAGGTTTAATCTAGACGATAGAACTTACATAATAGACCAGGGCGGTGCTGTGCGTGAAGCAAAAGAAGGTCTGAGAGAATTAGCAGATGAGATAATATCTCAAAATCCAAAAATAAGATCTTTAGCAACTCCAAGTGGAACCGGTACAACGGCACTATTTTTAGCTCTAAACCTTCCTGAATATAAAATATATACAACTCCTTGTGTTGGAGATGTAGAGTACTTAAAAACTCAGATGTTAGCTTTGGTGGATATGTTGCCAGAAAACTTGATAATCCTAGAGCCTAAAAAGAAGTATCATTTTGCAAAACTTTATCCGAATTTTTTTGATATATATAAAAAGGTTTTTAATGAGGGGATAGAGTTTGACTTGTTATATGCTCCATCTATGTGGGAGGCATTGCTCGAACAAACTAGCGAAGAGATCTTATATATCCACAGCGGAGGAGTAAGTGGAAATAAGACTATGTTACAACGCTACTGCCATTTGCGTGAGCGTATGGAATAGTTTTCTATGAAAAATATTCGCGGGAGCTCATATAGAGCAAATGGTATTCGGCTAATCAAATTTATGATTTAAAAAAATTATATAAATATAACGCTCTCATCTAAATCAACACGCTCAGGTTGATAAGTGTTTATCTTCGCACTTTCATCTTCATAACCGATTACAACACTATACAGAAGTGCTAAATTATCAGGCACCTCAAGCTCTCTTGCTACTATGCGACCAAACTCAGTAGTAGAACCTTGTGGACAAGTGTCAAGACCTTCCTCTTTAGCTAAAAGCATAATAGATTGCATGTACGCACCACAGTCAATAAGTGCACCCTGAGCATCTTCTATATTTGCTTTTTCAGTAAATACAAAAAATACAGTTTTAGCTCCAAACCATCTAAAGTTGTCTTTCCACATCTCTATACGAGTATCGTTGTCTTTTCTATCAACTCCCATGAGCTGATAAAGTCCAGCTCCTGTTACTATACGTCTTTTTTTATAAGGGTTTTTCCAGTTAACAGGGTAGTATTGGATAAATTGGTCATTTTCAACACCATCATCCATAGCCTTTATTATCGCATCACCGACTTTTTTAAGAACGTTCTCATCGCTGATAGCATAAGTAACCCAAGGTTGCATATTAGCGCCACTTGGAGTTTGTGCTGCAGCTTTTAATATCCTCTCTTGTACATCTTTAGGTACAGGTTTTGGGAGGTAAGATCTTTTTGAAGATCTACTATTAATAACTTCATAAACATTTGACATTAAATATCCTATATTTTTTATTGTTGAAATTATACCAAATTATGCTTAACTATAATAAAGAGCTTTTTAGCTGAAGTCTTTCGACTAAGTATACTTGACATTAAGTCACTCAACTTGATATAATAACATGTACTAAACTATAACACGGTAAAATCTTTTACTTTTCTGGCTATACGCTAAAGTGTGTGCTCATCAAAGAGATTTTCCATATAAAAAGGATTACAAATGAATAATATTTTTGAAAAACTAACACATAATATGACTGAAGCTATAGAGTCTGCTCTATCTTTGGCACTACATAATAAAAACCAAGAAGTTGAGCCAATACATTTTTTATGGGCGCTTCTTACAAATTCAAACTCTGTTTTAAACCAGATGCTTAATAAGATGAGTATAGATAAAACAGCGATAGAGTTGGATGTTAGGAGTGTATCGGAAAAACTGCCTAAGTCGTCATCTGTATCAAAAGAAAATATAAAATTATCACGTGCCTTTGTTGCAACATTAGAGAGCGGTGCAGGGCTAATGACAAAAAACGGGGACAGTTTTTTAGCAGTAGATACATATATATTAGCAAATCTTCAATCTGAACCGTTTAATTCAATATTAAAAAAGTATATAGATATCTCGGCACTTGCAAAAAACATAGAAGCATCTCGCGGTGGTTCAAAAGTTGATTCTCAAAGTGCCGATGAGACTTTTGACTCACTTGATAAATACGGGATAGATCTAACAAAAGAGGCTCATGATGGTAAACTCTCACCTGTAATCGGTCGTGATGAAGAGATTACACGTATGATGCAGATACTTATTCGTAAGACAAAAAACAACCCTATGCTTTTAGGTGAACCTGGTGTCGGTAAAACTGCACTTGTTGAAGGTCTTGCGCAACGTATTGCAAACAATGAAGTTCCGACTTCACTTAAAAACAAAAAAGTTGTAGCACTTGATATGAGTTCGTTAATTGCCGGAGCAAAATACCGCGGTGAATTTGAGGACAGACTAAAAGCCGTAATCGATGAGGTAAAACAAAGCGGAAACATTATCCTTTTTATTGATGAGATCCATACTATTGTAGGTGCAGGAGCATCTGAGGGGTCTATGGATGCTGCAAATATTTTAAAACCAGCCCTTGCAAGAGGTGAGCTTCATACTATTGGTGCGACGACATTAAAAGAGTATAGAAAGTATTTTGAAAAAGATGCAGCTCTTCAAAGACGTTTCTTACCGATTAATCTGGATGAACCAACTGTAAATCAGTCACTTCAGATACTGCGTGGTATAAAAGAGCGTTTAGAGACTCACCACAATGTAACTATTACAGACAGCGCACTAGTGGCAGCTGCGAAGCTTAGTGATAGATATATTGCAGATAGATTTTTACCTGATAAAGCGATTGACTTGATCGATGAGGCTGCGGCAGAGCTTAAGATGCAGATAGAAAGTGAACCACATGCTCTTAGTATTGCAAAACGTAAAAGCAGCGAGTTACATGTAGAGCAAGAAGCTCTAAAAATGGAAGACACACCTGCAAACACAAAACGCCTCCAAGAGATCACAAAAGAGCTTGCCGATACGGACGAGCAAGTAAGAAGTCTAGAGTCTCAGTTTGCAACTGAAAAAGAGGTGTTTGAGAGAATATCATCTATAAAAAGCGATATAGAATCTAAACGTGCCGAGGCAAATCGTGCTAAAGCAAGCTCTGATTTTAACCGTGCGGCTGAGATAGAGTATGGTGAAATTCCTGCACTGATTGAAGAAGAGAAGAAAATAAACGAGCAGTGGGCACAGCTGCAAGAGGCTGGGACTCTTCTTAAAAACAATGTTGATGAAGAAGCAATAGCATCTATTATCTCACGTTGGACAAATATCCCTGTTAATAAGATGCTGGAGAGTGAAAAGCAAAAAGTATTACATGTAAAAGAGGAGTTAGATAAAGATGTAGTCGGGCAAGAGCAGGCTACTTTTGCGGTAAGTCGTGCGATTAAGCGTAACAAAGCCGGACTTAGTGAATCTGACCGCCCGATCGGTAGCTTTTTATTCTTAGGACCAACAGGTGTAGGTAAGACTCAAACTGCAAAAACACTTGCAAAGTTTTTATTTGACTCTGAGGATGCGATGATAAGAATCGATATGAGTGAATATATGGAAAAACATGCAGTATCGCGCCTAGTCGGTGCAGCACCGGGATATGTTGGATATGAAGAGGGTGGTCAGCTAACTGAAGCAGTTCGCCGTAAACCATACTCTGTTATACTTTTTGATGAGGTTGAAAAAGCTCATCCTGATGTGTTTAATATGCTTCTTCAAGTATTAGATGATGGTCGTTTAACGGATAATAAAGGCGTGACGGTTGACTTTACAAATACGATAATCATATTGACTTCAAATGTAAAAGAAGAAAATATAAAAACAACATTTAAACCTGAATTTATAAACCGTTTAGATGATATTGTGAAATTTAACGAGCTTGGCAGCGAACAGATAAAAGGTATTGTTGATATATTCTTTAAAGATATCTCGCGTAAAGTAAGCGAGCGTGATATAGAATTGACTCTAAGTGAGAGTGCAAAAGAGTATATAGCTGAAGCTGGATTTGATCCTGTATATGGTGCTCGTCCACTTAAACGTGCACTCTATGAGATAGTTGAAGACAGATTAGCTGATCTTATTTTAGATGGAAAAGTAACAGAGGGTTCAAAAGTTGATTTTGATATGGATAACGGTGAGATAAAAGTTAGCGTTTCGTAAATAATTATCGGTTATAATTTTGCAATGAAAAGCTTAATCTTAATATTAATTTTATTAACTTCTATATATGCAAATATGGGTGACTGCTTTACATGTCACCCTAAACTTATAAAAGGCATAGATAACAACAAAGAGCATAAGCCTATGCTTACATGTATAAAATGTCACTCCCCAAATAAAAAATCTGTCTTAGAGTGTGGTGAAAAATGTTTTTCATGTCATAAAAAAGAAGACCTAGAGCCACAAGAAATACTTGAACATAGAGTTTTTGAAGATTGTAGAGAGTGTCATGTAAAGGCTAAAGAAAAACTTCTAGATATCACAAACACACATGATCAGTCACATGTGGAATCTTTAAAAAACTTTTTGTTCCAATAAATTATTTAACCCTCTATCTTTTTTCTCCACATAGTTACAATGGCTGATGTGCTTATAATTAGTGTTATTATAATTGAAGTAGCGTAGTAGGTGCCATTTTCTCCAGTTGAAAAAGGGAGGCTTGTTGTATTCATCCCAAAAAAACCAACCACTAGGTTTAGCGGCAAAAATATAGCAGATATGATAGTTAAAATATATATCATTTTATTCATCTTATCATTTGATTTCGCATTGTAAAAACTATAAAGATAGTCCAGTTTTGAGAGTTGGAGTGTAGCTGAACGCATAGTACGTTCTATATGTTCATGTATGTCCATATAGTTGTTTATAGGAAAATTTTCTGCATTTGTATAAAAATCTATAAACTCTTCCATAGTATTTGCAGTTCTTATAAGAATCCTCTCAATTCTTAATATCTCTAACTTTATCTCTAGCCATGAGTGTAAAAAATCTTTATTTGTTTTATTTTCATAAAGACTCTCCTCCATATCAAGTATCTTTTCCTGATATTTTGAAAAAGATTTTAGAACTCTGTCCACGGCTTTATCGATTATAGAGTAAGGTGATGAAAATACATTATCAAACTCTTTAAATTCTTTTTTTTCTTTTTCATAAAAGTAACTGTTGTTTTCAGTAAATACAAAACCTAAAGACCTAGCTCCCAGTTCACTTGATATAACGGGGAGTCTTACAATTAGTACATTATAACCTTCGTTGTCATCAAAAATTGATGGATGGGACTCATTTGTTAAGTCTTCTAAGTGCAGGGCATCAATTAGCTGTTTTATATCTTTCATTTTTACTCACTCTTCATATGTACATCTAGTTGAGGAAATGGAATATTAATGTTGTTCTTTCTCAGAGCATCGTATATCATAATTAAATAGTCAGACTCAATAGATATCTGTTTTTGTTTAATACCACGACTCACCCAAACAATTAGTTCCAGATCAACACTACTTGCATTCATAAGTGTCATCCTCACATCAGGTATTTTATCTTTATCATTCCTTACAAATATAAGCTCACTAGCCTCTAGTGCTTCTAGAATAACTTTCTTAACTTCTTGTATCTCACTACCGTAAGCTACGCCAAAAGGTATATGTAGCCTTCTTATTCTATCTTCAAGAGTTAAGTTAATTACATTGTTTTGTATAAATGATGAGTTTGGAACAATTATATCTATGTTGTCATAGGTCTTGATCGTAGTTGAACGTATACGCATGTCTGTAACTACACCACTTACAGTATCATTTACTTCTATTATATCGCCAATCCTAATAGTACGTTCAAACATAATAATTATTCCTGCTATAAGGTTTGAGACTACCGTTTGAAGTCCAAAACCTATACCTATAGATAATGCACCGGCGATAAGAGATAAAGATGTTAAGTCAATACCAAGGACACTGACCGATGCCATAAAAAATATGACAACAATTATGTAGTAACCCATATTTGAGATTAGTCTTACGGTCATCATACTGATGTGTTCATGTTTAGTAGAAACTCTTAAAACCCATCTTTTGTATATAAATCCTAGTAAAAAACCAGATACAAGATAGAGTATAGCTTTAATAACACTGGCAAGTGAGATTGTTTTTTTATCAAACTCAAATAAAGATGAGTCAAAGAACTCTTTTGTTTGAGTCATAAAATCTGTAGAGGATAAAAGAGTAGCAGTAAACAACAGTATAAAAAAAAGATATCTCATAAGATCTCCTAAAAAATAGATAACCCGGTTTTTGTTGTAAAAAGCTCTAGTGCCATAGTACCGACAAGAGAGTTTCCTTGAGCGTTCAGTCCAGGTGAAAAAACTGATATACCCATCATCTTAGGAACAACTGCAACTATCCCGCCACCGACACCGCTTTTTCCCGGAAGCCCTACATGAAAAGCAAAGTCACCAGATGCATCGTAATGTCCACATGTAAGCATTACGGCATTTATACGTTTAGCCTGCTGTATGCTGACATACTCTTTGTCAGTTATTGGATCGACTCCATGGTTTGCTAAGTATAACATAGCACGTGAAAGCATCTTAGTATTCATCTCGACTGAGCAGTGTCTAAAGTAAACATCTACAATATCTATCACATCATTGTCAAAGTTATTAAAACTTTTCATCAGATTTGCAAGGGCTATATTTCTATACCCGTGTTGCATCTCAGACTTTGCCACGATCTCATTTGAAGCTATAGTATCATCGTCCGCAATAGATTTTATAAAGTTTAGAACTTCTTCGTAAGCCAGTTCGTTATCTTTATAGTGAGAAACTAGTGCATCCGTTACGTTGATAGCACCTGCATTTATGAAAGGATTTCTAGGTTTTCCATGCTCGTATTCCAGTTGGACTAGAGAGTTAAAAGGGTTTCCTGAGGGTTCGTGCCCTAAACGTTTGTATAGAGCCGTGCTGTAGTATTTAAGAGCCAAAGTAAATGTAAAGACTTTTGAGATACTCTGTATTGAAAATAGAGTATCTGCTTTACCTACACTATACTGAGTCCCATCAAACAGGGTTATACTCATAGCAAACTGCTCTGGGTCAACGCTAGCTAGGGCAGGTATATAGTCAGCAACTTTTCCTTTACTTAAAAATGGTGCTACTTCTTCTTCGATCTCATCTAATATTTTTTGATAATCCATCTTAATCCTCTGCTTCATCTTTTGTTACTTTAGCAGGTGCTTTTTTTCCACTTTTAAGTGTTATGTTTTCATTTTCAGTATATGCCTGAAGCAGTTTGATAGAGATCTCACTGCGTACTTTTGAAGCTGCCTTAAAATTTACCTGATACGAGATTAGGGCGATTATCCCTGTTTTTAAATTATTAAGTGTAAAGGTGATAGTATGGGGTATATCTAGTTCAGATAAAACATCAGAAGTTATTTTTTCAATAAGATCAAAATCGTTGTCGCTGCTAAACTCAAACTCTATCAAGTTGTTTATCAAACCGTCTTTTTTTCTTGAATAGTTGTAAAAAACTTTAGTAAAGACATATGAGTTGGGTATGTAGATGGTCCTTCCTACATTTTTGATCTCTTTTAAGTTAGAGTAGTCCTCTATCTCGTTTAGTTTTATTTTCATCAGCGATATATCTTGTATATCACCTATTGTATGTTTAGTCTCAAACTGCACCATAACTCTGTCACCGATTCTTATCATGTTGCTAAAAAATATATAAACAGATGCAACAATGTTTAAAAGAACTTCGCGCAGAGCTATTGTAAGTGCGGCAGCGACCACACTTAAAAAAGTTATGATATACATAAAATCTTCTAAATACCTAACTACTAAAGCTACTAAAATTATTGCGTAAAAAAAGATAGATATTAATTTTCTGTGTATGTGGTTCACATCATCTTTTAGTTTTGACTCTATACTTGTGTATATAAATAAAAGAAGTCTGTAAATCATGTAAACAATGATAAGTAAAGCAAAAGTGATCAGATGTTTTTCAAGTTTATCTTGGTAATACTCTTCATACACATTCTCTAAAGTATCTTTTGCTTCCGTTAGGTTTAGGTAGGTCTTGTTTATATTTTCTAAAAACTCTTCAAAATATTTCAGATCCTCTATTGATACTGAAGATTCTTCGTTTTTTTTGTAGTAACTGTTTAAAAGTGAGTAAGCTTTGTTAAACTCATTTTTCATACTGATAAGCTTGTCTATTTTTTTTACCAGTTTTTTTTGAGAATCTTTGTAAAAATAGTCATACGCGGTTATCTCAGGTACACTAAACTTGAAATCTATTAAAAGTCTGTCAAAGCTTTTATTTCTCTCGTAAAGTTCAAGTTTTGATTTTTGAACTTCGAGTCTTCTGTTTAATTTCTCAAGCTCTTTTTGATTCTTTCTGTTTTTTTTGATCTTTTGTTCGATCTTTACGATGTTGTTAATTATCGTATAGTAGTTCTTATTATTTACATATGTTTTTATCCATATGTTTTTAGAATCCCACACATTCTTAGTTGAGGAATTGTCCTTAGCACCAAAAAGCAAAGTAGAGGAAAGAAGTATTAGTATTAAAATATTTTTCATAATCACTCTGTAATATCCATTTAATAATATATTGCAATAATTGTAAATACTGCAAAGAACATCAGGTGAGAAATACCCTCAAAGTAGTTGGTATAACCCTCGTCAGTTGTTTTCCAAGCTAAAACAATTGTCAAGATCAATGCTCCGATCTCTAAAGGAGTAAAATCTAAAGTAAGTCTGATACCACTACTATAAGCAAGGATCATTAGTATGGGTACAGTCAAGAGTATTGAAACAGTAGATGCACCCATCGCAATATTGACAACTCTTTGTATTTCATCATTTTTAGCTGCTTTAATTGCAGTGACTATTTCTGGAGAAACTGCCACAATAGCAATTATCAAGCCTGACATAGCTGTTGAAATATTATACTCTTTTGCTAAAAGTATACCATCATTGGCAAAAATTTCAGCACCTAAAGCTATAATTATAATGAATATAAAGATTGATGCAATGAGTCCTATATTGTTAAATTTTTCAAATATATACTCATCTGCATCTTCATCATTTTCATCCTCTTTCATCTTTCGTTTTAGACGAAAAACACGGCTTCTAACAGTTTGTTTGAAAAAGTGGGTGTGTGTTTTAGTTTGAAAGATAAGTATAAAGATATAAAACACCATCAAAAGACCGGCAATAAGCATGGAAGCTTCTTCTATAGTTTGTATATTATGTTTGCTTTGGTTGAGCAGGCTTGGTACAAGAAGTGCGATGCTGGTCACAAATAAAATTGTAGTGTATGCACTTGAAGTTTCTTTATTATGTTCTTGTTCTGTAAATTTTAGACCACCCAAAAATACTGCTAAACCCAACAGAACATTCATGTCAACTATTACGGCAGCTATTATGCCCCCTTTAACGGTATTGACAACATTGTTATCTGTAGATGCCTGAAGTAAGATAACATAAAGAAGTATTATCTCAACAATTACAGCACTCAAGGTCAAAACAAAGCTTCCATATGGTTCTTGAAATCTCTCAGATAATATCTCTGCAACTTCTGCTACAGTTAAAGACAGAGCACCTATTCCTATGGCAGCAAATAAAGTCGACATACCTCCTTGTCCTGCTTTATGAAAATAAAAAGCAAGTATTATTGAAAATACACCTAAGAATATATCCCAATAATCTTCTATAAAATATTTGATCTTTCTATTTTCTTTTTTTATATCTGTTCGCAAAATTTTCCTCTATAGTAATATAAGTGTAGCCAAGCCTAAAAAGCTAAAAAAACCAACTACATCTGTAACCGTAGTAAGTAAAACAGTACTTCCAATAGCTGGATCAACACCTGCTTTTTGTAAAAGTAATGGAATCACACTTCCAAAAAAACCTGCACTTATAAGATTGATTATCATAGAGATCGCTATGACAACACCAAGTAATGGTATGTTAAACCATACGTAAGATATGACACCTATAACTAGTGCAAAGACAAATCCGTTGACCAAAGATATGATGACCTCTTTGTAGATCGTTCTTCTTGCATCTGCACCAATAATATCGCCAAGAGCCATTTGACGTACCGTTACTGTTAGTGTTTGAGTACCGGCATTGCCTCCCATTGATGCAACTATAGGCATTAAAATAGCAAGTGCTACCAAAGATTGAATCGTTTCATCAAAAATACCGATGACCAGTGAAGCTGCTATAGCTGTTATAAGGTTTAATCCAAGCCAAATAGCTCTGGTCTTACCAATAACGAACATATCTTCTTCTTGCTCGGCTTCATCATTAACTCCGGCTAAGTTATAGATCTGCTCTGTGGCAGTTTCTTGTATGATGTCATAAATATCATCTGAGGTTATTCTACCTAAAAGAATATTTTCATCATCTACAACAGGGATAGATGTCAGGTTGTAATTTGTAAACATCTCAACAACCTCTTTGATATCCGATTTATGATTTATAAAATAATTTTTATATTTTTCAAATGGGATATCCTCAAAAGTTAAGTTATGTTCAAAAATTATTAACTCTTCAAGACCAACAGAACCTAAGTATTTGTTAGATTTATCAGTTACATGTACATGCCAAATATTATCTAACTCTCCAGCTTCTTTTAGTTTTTTGAGTTTTTTGATAGAACGGCCAATGTTCTCATTAATATGTGCACTGTAGAGTTCCGTTTGCATATATGAACCGGCTTGAGTATCTTCATAAGACATCAGTTGTTCTATTATCTCTTTGTCTTCTTCGTCAAAGCGTTCTAAAATATCTTGGGCTACTTCTTCATTGTCTTCACTGAGGTTTTGTATAAAACTTGCAGCATCATCTGTATCCATTTTTGATGCTATATCTGCGATCTTTTTAGTACTAAAAAATTCTGTTATCTCTTCTTGAATGTATTCCGGCATCTCAGAGAGTATTTCTGCAAAAAGCTCATGTGGAATTTTTTTCATTACATTAAAATATGAATCTTTATCTAGCTCTCTAATTTCTAAGAGTTGTTCGGAAATATCGTATGGATGGATAGTCGTATTTTCATTTTTAAATTGGTTTATTTCTAAAAAAACAATATCAATTATCTCATTTAATTTTTCTTGATTAGTAAGCATATATAATTAACCTTTTATATATAATTGTTTAAGAATTTCTATCATACACGATATTGATCTTTTAGTTGCTGTCTCTTCAACCGTATGATAACCTGTAGTTGGCAATTGTAAAGTAGTTCCGTTTATTTCACCTTTTGTTGCGTGTATGATTCTTCCAAGCTCGGTAACTCCAAGTGAACTTTTGATACCGCTTTGTTTCATGATGTTTTTTAAATATGCATCTTTGAAGTGGTAGTTTATGTTGTTCTTAATGGCAATAGTTTTTATTTTATTTTTTAGGGGTGATCTAAAAAGAGCATTTTCATCTCTGTTTCTAAGAACAACATCAAGGCTTTTTACTTGTTCCAAAGTTGAGTATGGACTTGTATCTAACACTAGCAGCTCTTTAGTCTGAATATCAAATCTTTTAAAGTATTCAAGCAAAAATCTCCAACTTCTTCCAGCCTCTTCACTTGCAGTAAACAGAGCGGTCCCTTGATATCCCAAATGGTACATGTATATAAGAATAGCTATTGAAATCACATTGTCAAGTTGAGCGTACACTAGTTCATCATCCATAATGTTGAGCTTGTCTAAAAAAGCTATCGGTGTCCCTGGGTATAGATGCTCGAACTCATCGATCTTAAATATGATATTGTTTCTTCTTGAACAAAGGTAAGCATCCTTAATTACTCCCAAACCTCTATAACTTCCAGACCAAGGTTCATACGCTTGTACTTTTTGGTTTATAAATCTTAACTCAAAGTTCTTTAGCAGTTGTTCTGAATTTGAATTACCTGTTAGGTCAGCTTGGTTCTTTGCTATAAATGCAGCATATTGAAATTCATTGTGCCCTGTACAAATAAGACCATGTCTATCAGCATGAGCAGATATGTAACCGGATTCGGGTTCATTTCCTTTAGCTACTAATACACCATCATAATACTCTACGTTTAGGTTTAGCTCTTCTAGTTCTCTTTTTAGCATCATAAAAAAAGGATGTTCTTCTCCCACTACGCTTGGTACTCTGATAAGTTGTTTTAGTATGTCGTAAAACAGATCCATTTATTCTATTATCTCTTCATTATTAAGCTCATAAAATTCGCTTTGTCCCAATGCATCTTCGGCAAAATACTCTATCTTATCATCGGCCAGATCAAGGTTTTTAAACTTAGCTATATGAAACACAGCATCACCTTCTTGTATAAGAGGGATCTCGGATTTTCCGATAATAATCCCGTCATATGGCGATAGTATCTCAAAACTCTGATCACCTAAAGGCTCATCTATGTAAGCAATAACTTCATTTTCTATAACCGTATCGCCAAGAGCTTTTATGGTTCTAAGCATACCGCTCTCAATTGAGCGGATCCACTTGCTTGTTTTTGTGATAATAGGAGTTTTTATAGCTTTGTTTGGTTTTATTTTAGGGAGCATCTCATTTTCACGTAAGACATTGATAATCCCTTTTACACCGATTCGGATACTTTTTTCATCAAACCTAAGTGCTTCACCTGCTTCGTAAAGTAAAATAGGTACGCCAAGCTCTTGAGAAACTGCTCTTAGTGAGCCGTCTCTAAGTTCAGAGTGCAGTATAACAGGAGCCTGAAAAGCTTTTGCAAGTTTAAATGCGACTTCATTATCGATATTTGTTCTTATTTGAGGCAGGTTTGATTTATGTATTGATGCTGTATGTAAGTCTATTCCAAAGTCACATTTACTTACTATCTCATCATAAAATATTTTTGCAACACGGCTTGCAAGCGAGCCTTTTGAACTGCCGGGGAAACTTCTGTTTAAGTCCCTTCTATCTGGTAGATAACGTGAGAGGTTCATCATACCATATACGTTAACAACTGGTACTAAGATCAAAGTACCTTTTATTTTTTTAAGAATATTTAGTTTTCTAAGTCTTCTAATGATCTCAACACCGTTTAGCTCATCTCCGTGGATGGCTGCACTTATAAAAATAGTCGGACCGTTTCTTTTTCCGCGAATTACTCTTATAGGTAAGTGAGTCGGTGTATTGTAGAGCTTAGGCAGATCTATATTTATAGTAGAGTTTGTCCCTTTTTGGACCTCCACACCACCTAATACAAACTTTTCAGCCCCCATTTATGCTCCTATATTGTCTCTTTTTATTCTTTTTTTCTTTTTAGTGCTCGTATCATCTGATGGTGTTACATTTTTTTCTATGTAGTCCATTATCTTTCCTGCGATATCTATACCCGTTGATTTTTCAATTCCTTCTAAACCGGGTGAAGAGTTTACTTCCATAACAAGTGGACCGCGGGCAGATGGGATCATATCTACTCCGCATACACCAAGGCCCATGGCCTTTGCAGCAGCTAGGGCAGTTGATTTTTCTTTACGTGAGAGTTTATGAGCTACAGCACTTCCGCCTTGATGTAGGTTTGAGCGAAAGTCACCCTCAGCACCTTGACGCTTCATCGCACCGACAACTTCTCCACCGACAACTAGCGCACGTATATCGGCGCCTCCTGCTTCTTCTATAAACTCTTGAACAAGTAAGTTTACATCCATTCCGTAAAAAGCGTCCAGAACTGATTTTGCAGCTTTTTGAGTGTCAACCAAAACGACACCTACACCCTGAGTACCTTCGAGTATTTTAAGTACCAGAGGGGTACCTCCACTTAGGGCTATAACATCTTTCGCACTTGATTTATTCGAAGCAAAGATCGTTTTTGGCATATCTACATCAAATTTTGAAAGTACCTGAAGGCTTCTAAGTTTATCTCTACTTCTTTTTATAGCAAGATTGCCTGATGTGCTAAAGACATCCATCATCTCAAAGTGTCTGACCATAGCAGTTCCGTAAAATGTACGACTTGCACCTATTCTAGGGATAATAGCATCTGGCGCAGGTAGTTGTTTACCTTTATAGTTTATTTTTAACTCACCCTTCATGATCTCTATAGAGCAGCGTAGATAATCCACAACTTGAATTTCCCAACCCCTTTGTTCTCCTGCTTCTACTAATCTTTTTGTTGAATAAAGTTCTGCGTTTCTTGATAATATGTAAACTCTCATATTTGATCCCTTTTTGTAATATATGCTTGTGACACGTCGACTAAAAATTTTCCGCTTAAAAACTTTCTTCCTATTAACATAGGGTATTTCATATCAGCACGGTTTGTTAAAGATATGACCGTTTTATATTTTTTTCCAAAAAACTCAACAGTAACCTCAATGGACGGACGTGTTTGAAGTTCACCGTTTGAGCTTCTGACCTTTTTAATTTTATGTATAGGCATCTTCATTTTACGACCGTGATAAGCTTCATGTACTTCATCAAGAAGTGTGAAGTGTACATAGTCGTCATCATCAATGTAAATATCGTCACAATGAAGTGCATTAGAATCAGCTCCAGTGTCAACTTTTGCATCAAGGTTATACAGATCTAGATCAACTATAGAAATAAGTTCTTTTTTTCCAACAATTTTTTTATCTGACATGTTAAGTACTTTTAATAAGATATATTTAGTATTATATCTCTTTTTTTCTTGTTACAAAAAAGATATTTAAAAGAAAGTTTGTTGCGGATTAATTGCAGTAGTATGTTGTTCATTTTCTTTTTTATAATCGCAACTATAATTATTGTTATATTTATACTCTTCTACGAAGGAGTATTTTCCCTCATAAAACTGTTTAAATCTATTGCAGTCATAATTTAATGGACAAGCACAATTAGAACAGGCTGTTTCATCATTTGTCATAAAAGTATTTTACTACTTTTTTATAAATACGAAGGAAAAGGTATAGCCAAGAATAAACTAAAACATATCTTTTTTGCATTTAATCAAGAAGAGTCTTCAACTACAAGACGTTTTGGTGGAACTGGACTTGGTCTGAGTATTAGCAGTCAGTTGGTTAAACTTTTAGGCGGTGAGCTTAAAGTAAAAAGTAAACTAGGAGAGGGGAGTGAGTTTTACTTTTTCATACCTGTACATGTAGGTAAAGAGATAGACAAAACAGAGATATTAGACTATAATGATATATCTTTGAGTGGAAACATCTTACTTGTAGAGGATAACAAGACAAATCAACTGCTTATGGATGAGAACATGCCAAATATGAGTGGCATGGAAGCTACACAAAAAATACTTGAGATAGAGAAAGAAAACTCTCTAAATCATACGCCTGTAATAGCCTTGACTGCCAATGCACTAAAGGGTGATAAAGAGATGTTCTTAAAAGCAGGGATGGCTGAATATCTGGCTAAACCTGTCGATAAAAACCAACTTATAAGTGTACTAAAGCTAATATTGAAAAAAATAACCTAGCCATAATCCTATTAGTATTGTTATTATCTATAATGTAATTTTTTTTTAACTGCCTTTAATAAGTACAGGTAAAAACTTATACGCCCATAATCCGAATAAAACAAACCACGCACCAAAAGATATATAAAATAAAATCTCCATATTCCAAATAAGACCTATATTAATACTATATAAGAACCTTGTTAGTACTACTATTTGTGTAAAATAAAATAACCATAGAACTAATCCTGATGCTTGGGGCACTTGACCGGAATGTCCATATGTTACCCGAGTACCGAAGCCTATTAGCAATGTGCTTAGAAATCCAAGAGCTATAAGGTGAATACCTAAAAAGGAGAATGAAGTCTCTAATAATATTTCAGCTATTAGTGCCAAGGCATCTATAAAAAATGCAGCAGGAAGCCAAAATAATCCAATGTGAAGTATCCATAATATAGGAGCTGGTTTTATTTCAAAAAGATTCCATCTTAAAAATTTTTTCAACAAAAGTGCAAATAGAATTAAGTCTATCAATATCTCCAGATATTTTATATAGTCATTTATTTCAAAAGAGAAAAACGAGGTCTTTAATATAAAAAGTATAAATATCGTTTTTACAAAGTATGGATTTTTTTGACTCATACTGTGTGAGAAAAACGGTATCATCCTTTGTCCAACAGCAAAAGTTAAAAAAATACCAAACATGAAAAACGATACTGCAATAGCTATATCCTGTATAGGTTGAATAAAGAGAGATATTATCATAAGGATATTGGCAATGACAGATATTTGAAACGATCTTAAAATCCAATAAGCATCGTCAAGATCATCAATCGGTGAAGTTCGATAAATTTTTTGAAGCAAATCTACACTTTTATAGTTTGCATAGGTTATTATGAACATCGCACCTAAAGATATCCACACAGACAAGTAAGCACCTAATAAAAAAATGACTGAACCAAGTAACATGCTAAAAAATATATGAGTGTATATATCTTGGCTGATTGGTTCAACGGCTGTAAATCTTGGATAGGTGGTAAAAACAAAACCTAAAAAAAAGTTGATAAATACAGTGAAAATAATCGTATATACATGAAAGAACAATGGATCAATGACCATTGTTAACACACCCTTATAACTAAAGGCAAAAAATGTCATCATGATAACAGCATTTACCACCCCTAGTATAAAGAACGGTCTATGCGGTTGAGATAAAAATGATGATTTCAAAAGTACACCCCTCTTGTTTTTATTTATAGTATTGTACTAAAAGACAAATACCCAAAACTTGATACAGGTCACACATATGTTTAAAATCGATATACAATCGATTCAATCTTTTTGATTTTTAACTTACACATCTGAAGCATGAATATATACAGCAATAGTCTTTCATAACTATCTGGGTATAAATCACTTAATAATGGAAACAATAATCCTAATTTAAAAATTATACGAAGGTTTGATATGGAATATGTTTTATTGTACTAAGCTCTTTGGATATAACCTCATACCTTTAGACATACTTTTGCAACTCACTTGATTTTAAATGGTTGTAATGAATATGTATTAATGGATTTTATGGGGCATTCTGATTTATCAACTACGCAAATTTATACACATATCCAAAAAACACATTTAAAAGATACTGTGAATACATTTTTTCCTAAAGTATAGAATAATTATAATTTTGACTCTATGGAATAAAATATGCTAATATATTTGTGTGTTTATAGTTGCGAAGTACTCTAGACGCCTAATTTTCGTTTAAGCGTCAGAGCTGTATAATTTCGGTCAATCAAGAGAGAAACTCTACCAAAGTTTTTAAATTCTCTTATTTAACTTCAAACGTATGTACTATGTTTGTTACTACCCATTTGTCTTTTGTGACAAAAATTTCTAAAGTTATATTTCCGAAATAAAGAGCAAATCTGTCGTCTTCAATTCTTCTATAATCGTACGTATAGTTTATTATATTCATGCAATCTTCATGAAGAAGGTTAAGCATCACCATATCCCTATTGTTTACTCTTTCCAGTAACTCTAAGTTTAATCCTCTGGAAAACTCTAATTGTCTACCATTTTTGGTACCAATGTCTATTCTGTTTGTCATTTCTGACTCCTGCTATTATTTGATGAAGATCTATTTTCAGATCTAATATTCTAAGCCTTTGCATTTCTCAACCTTTTCTATTTAATTCAATTTGTTTTTAACTTGTGCTTAATTACATTTGTTTAATTACTTTTTTTATTATCCTACATCTTTCACCTCCTCTTCATTTTGAATAGCTTTTCTATTTTTCATAAGTTCTTCAAAGTTAAGTAGTGCGTCATCTCCTAACTCTTCAAAAAGCTCAATTCTTTTTTTTGTGATATCTTCTTGTTTTTTTAATGCTTTTATTGCTTCTTCAAATACTCTACTTTTAGTTTTACCAGAGTTAGAAGCTAATTCATTTAATAAGTCATTAGTCTCCCCATCGATAGAAAGTCCTACTTTGACTCTATTTTCTTTCTCAATTGGTCTACCCGCTTTTCTATTTTCATTGCGTCCCATAATTTTCTCCTTGTCTAACTATTACCTATTTAGTTATAGGTTCATTCTTTCATGTTTCTGTTATATTATATCTTATTGTTTCGTATTATGTCAAGACATAATTAGATATAAATAAAAAAATATTCGTGTAAATTAATTTATTGAATTTTAATTTTATTAAGAGGGTAAAATATACCCTCTTTAAAAAGTTTATTCTTTTGAACTTTTTGATGGTTTAAGAGATGGCTTATTGCCTGGAGTACTTTTATTGTCTCTTCTTCTTTGGTCTAATTTACCTGTAGATTTTGCTTTAGGCTTTGGTCCCGGTTTTAATCCCATAATATTTCCCCTCCTTTCATAAGATAAAAATATCTTATCATAGAAGTTTATATTTTCTTAAAAAAATTGCAAAATGACATATTTTTAATTAGATGTTTTTATTATTAAAAAAGAGTAGATTATACCGACTCTTCTTTTGTTTTTGTATCTGAAGAAGATTTTTTTAGATGCCTTATGTTTACTTTTGCCTTAGTCAGATTAATAAAAATTCAAAAATATCATGATTTAGGGGATTATTAAAGATGTTTGGATTGATTTAGATTATAAATTGGTGGAGCTGTGGAGAATCGAACTCCAGTCCGAAAAACAGCTACTTTTAACCTCTACATGCTTAGAAAAGTTGTTTAGTTTAACCGGGACTTCACACAACTTGCAAAGCTAGACCAAGCGAGCCTCTGGGCAGTTCGTTTTAAGTGGAGACACACTTAAAATATATCTAAATGAAAGGTGATACTTCGAATCTTGCTTATTTAGAATCCACAAGTGAAGCAGCCCTCCTCGTATGAGGGGTTAAATACTTAAGCTACTGCTAAAGCTGGGCGATAATTTGTATTGTTTGCGTTTAACAATGTTGAGCCGTGTAACGGAGATGCTCAGTCCGACATGCAATCAAAAGCTACTAGATCCCGTCGAAACCAAGTCAGCCCCTGTAAAGAGTGATATTATAGCAAAATATAACTAATATAGGGTTAACTTAGAAACTATCTCCAAGTGATGAATCACTAAGCATTTCAGGCTCGAACATGACTACTTGATTTCTTCCGCTACTCTTAGCTTTATAAAGTGATATATCTGCAAATTTAATACATTTCCAGATACTCTCACTATCTTTAGGAAACTGAGCGCAACCGATACTAAGTGTCTTAGAAAATGTCTCACCGCTAGCTTGGATCTTTTGTTTTGAAAACTCTATTCTAATCGATTCTGCAATTTTAATAATATTTTCTTTATCACAGTTGTATAAAAGAGCTATAAACTCTTCCCCACCGTATCTAATAGGAATATCAGATTTTCTGATGCTATCTTTTATGACTTTAGATACCACTCTGATAGCTTCATCACCTATGTCATGTCCGTATGTATCGTTGATCATTTTAAAGTAGTCTATATCTATCATTAGTACTGCATAAGTAGTACCTGCACGAAGTGCTTGAGGGATCGACACGTCTACAAACTCATCTAAGAACTTACGGTTATACATGCCTGTTAACTGATCGACTCTTGCCATAGTGTTAAGGATCTGCATAAGTTTTCTACTTATGATGGCAGGTCTAGCCGTGATGATATAATCTTCGATATCACTCATAATAGCCCTAACTTTTTCAGTATCTGCTTTGCTAGTTGTAACGATAGTTAATATAAGGGTTAAGTCACTAGATATACTGTACGGCGTACATATATGCTCACTACCTTCAAAATCATATATGGCACATGACGCAGGGAATATACTTGAGTCTACACTCGCATGTATTCTGTCAGCTCTACACTCGCTATTTAAAATATCGCAGTGACACTCTTTTTCAGTATATACGATTTTTTTAACTTTGTTTGCAACATCAAGTTCTGTTATAGTAAAGTCTTCTATTTTAAAGTTCTCTCTTAAAACATAAGCAATTCTATTGTAAATATCACCTAACTCTTTATCATTTTCTATAGTTTGTTTAAATTTATAAATATCTGAGAGTCTGTCAATCGTATCGTTAATATTTTTTAATGGATCGCTGTCTTGGATATAATTTTTATTTTTTATAAATTTATATACTTTTTTATCTAGCTGTTCAAATGTTTTCTCAAGTTTCTCAAGCATATTATTTAGGTGCCTTGCAACAGATGCACTCTCTTCATTCGGGTAAACTTTAACCCTTGTACTAAAGTTACCTACGTATGTTTCGTGCATAACTTTTTTTATAGAATAAAAAATATTAACGTATGGCTTGATGAATCTGTCGATAACAATAAATACTAAGATAATAACTAATGCTGTTATTCCGACATTGTAAAGGATAGTCTTAAAACTACTTGTTCTAATGTCTGTAGTATTCATGATCATACTTACAACACCAAGGACTTCTCCCTCTTTTGCATTGTGACATTGCATACAGTTTGGATTTCCGTATTCTGAAGCAGTAAAAGGGATCGTAACACGTAAAAAACTTTTACTTGGAGTCTCAGTAGTTATAGACTTTTTTTCACCTTTTAAAAGTACCTCTTTATCTATGCTGTCTCTAGGAGTTTCGTTATTAAAGCCTTCACCGTACTGTTTTATAACGGTAGGTGAACGAGCTACCCATAGTTCACTGATATTGTGCAGGTTACCAATCTCATCCAAAAAGAAATCTCTTTGATCCATTATGCCGTTAACCATGTGCGACGTTAGACCTGTTTTCAAAACTTCTGCAGCAAGTTCTGCTTTATCTTCGGCATGTTTAAGGCCGTATTCTCTAAAGTTGACTGTTGTACTAACGACAATAGCCACAAAAAAGAAAGCAAATATTAAAATAATTGATATGATGACTTTTTGTTTTGATCCGATTTTATTTTGTTCCATAAGTGAAATTATATAACCTTTTTCTTAAAGTGTTTTTTATTTATGTTTTAATTTAACATATTACTTGTTGTTATGTCACAAAACAGAGGCATTAGTTTATATATGAAAGCACTTCATCTACACTTAGAACTTTTCCGGTACTAACAACATTACCATCTATTACAAGAGCAGGTGTACTTACAACTTGGTACTCCATGATCTTAATCATGTCATCTACTTTTTCTATCTGTACAAACTTTCCGCTTTTTGCGACTGCTTCTTTTACAACAGCCTCTAACTGATTACACTTTGCACATCCCGTTCCTAAGATCTCTATTTTCATAATAAACACTCTTTCATCATCGGTTCTAACTCATTTTTGTCAACATCACCCGTTATTGTTATACATGTAGCATTGTTTTCATCTGTAACTTCTATGTTTTGTATCTTATCCATGATCTCAGGGTTACATGAACAAGAACACTCACCACTTTTACATTCATCTATCTTATCAGACAACTCTTTCGTATTAAAACCTGTTAATGTAGCTTTTACACCACTGTTTGTATTTTGAACTTTAAACATTTTTTTCCTTTATAATATAAAATTAAATAGATAACCTATAGTTATTATTCCGACTCCGACTATACCAAAGAACACGGCTATGAGTTTAAGTGAGATTATCTTCTTTAGAATCAAAGCCTCCGGCAGACTAAGTGCAGTTACCGCCATCATAAAGCTAAGTGCCGTCCCAAGAAGCATTCCCTTGGATGTCAGTACTTCAACAAGCGGCATAACACCAGCAGCATTTGAATACATCGGTATACCCATAATAACAGCTATTATCACTGCAAATGGGTTTCCCTCTCCAGTGTATGAAGCTATAAAATCCGTCGGAATATATCCGTGTATCCAAGCACCAACTCCTACACCGAGCATCACATACAAGTATATCTTTTTAAATATATCCAGAGTGTATTCCCACGCTTCTTTACTTCTTTGTTTAAAAGAGAGTTTTACAAGATCAGCTTCAAGTTCACCCTCGATCGGTTTCACATCTAAAAGTACCTCTTTCTCCATATTCATTTTTCCAATAAGCCATCCCCCAAGAATAGCTACGCTCAGACCAAAAGCTATATATAAAAGTGTTATCTTCCAGCCAAAGATTCCAAACAACATAGCTATGGCTATCTCGTTGTTCATAGGAGCCGATATAAGGTAGCTAAATGTAACCCCAATTGGAATCCTAGCTTGGATAAATCCTAAAAAAAGCGGAATCGCCGAGCATGAACAAAAAGGTGTGACTATTCCAAATAGTGAAGCCGCTACATGTCCGTAAAATGGTGATTTGTTTTGCAGGTGTGCGCGTACATATTCTGTATTTACCCAGGTACGCAAAAACGATACGGCAAATATGATAGTCAGTAGCAAGAACCATATCTTTATAGTGTCATATATAAAGAAGTGCAGGGCATCTGCTAGTTTTCCATCTAAGTTCAGAGTGTTAAAAACAAAACTATGAGATAGTTCATACCACATTTAGCAAAGTTCCTTTTTAACAATTTGCAAGAGTTCAGCTTCTATCAAATCTAGTGTCTTTTCATACTCTTCTACCGCTTTTCCACTTGGGTCATCAAAGCCTACATGTATGGTCTTGACAGCTTTTGGAAACACGGGACATGTCTCTTTTGCATGGTCACATACGGTGACTATCAGATCAAAGGGTGTATCTAAAACAGTCTCAATAACTTTAGAGTGATACTCATCTCTCCAGTATCCATTCTTTTCTAAAAGAGCTTTTGCATTTGGATTCACTGCGCCACTTGCTTTCACGCCCGAGCTTTGAGCTTCTACACAATCACCAAGTTTTGCATTTATAAGAGCTTCAGCCATAATCGAGCGGCAGCTGTTTCCAGTACATAAAATTAAAACATTTTTTTTCATATCTTACACTCTCCGTTTTGAGATAATTTTTTTAGTTTAGGCAGTTCTATATTAAGACACTTAATCTCTTCTATAGCTTGGCTTCTAAATCTATCAAGCGGAGTTCTTATGGAGTAGTAAGCCCAAGTCCCTTTTCTATCTACTCGTATAAAACCAGCATCTTTTAGGATCTTAAGGTGGCGTGAGAGGCGTGATTGGATCATATCAAGTGAGTTTTGCAGATCACAAACACAACACTCACCATACTCATCTAAAAATCTAAGAATCAAAACTCTTGTTTCATCATTTAATGCTGACACACTTTTTAAAAAAACATCCAAAATGAGCTCCTTATAATGCAAAAGTGTAACATAAATAAATTAATATATCAACATATATTGATTTAATGATCTTATTTGGCTATAGTTTTCAAATAAATTCATCAGGAGTAGTTATGACATTAGCCATATCCGTATTTTTAATAACTTTACTATTTGTAATCTGGCAGCCACGCAACCTTGAAATAGGTACAACAGCAGTGATAGGTGCAGTGGTAGCACTTTTGGTCGGTGTGGTTAATACTACGGACGTAATTACGGTTATAGACATTGTATGGGATGCAACTCTTGCTTTTATAGGGATAATAATTATATCTATGATACTTGATGAGATAGGCTTTTTTGAGTGGGCTGCTATTAAGATGGCAAAGCTTAGCCGTGGAAACGGACATCTTATGTTTGTATACATTTTACTTCTTGGTGCCGTAGTAGCTGCATTTTTTGCAAATGACGGAGCGGCACTTATATTAACGCCGATACTGCTCGCAAAAATGAAATATCTAAAGATGAAACCATTGGCGATCTTTGCTTTTTTAATGGCGGGAGGATTTATAGGCGATAGTGCTTCAAACCCTTTAGTTATCTCAAACCTCACAAACATTGTGACAGTTGGGTATTTTGATATAGGTTTTGTTGAGTATGCAAAAAACATGTTCTTGCCAAACCTGCTAAGTATAGTAGCTTCCATTGCAGTGCTATGGATATATTTTAGAAAAGATATACCTTTTAGTGTAGATGTATCTACTCTTCCAGAAGCTTCAAGTGTAATCAAAAATCAGACTATGTTCAAGTTTTCCTGGTTCTTTCTGGCATTGTTGATGGCTGGTTATTTTATTGGTGATATCTACGATCTTCCGGTCTCTGTTTTTGCCCTTGGCGGTGCACTGATATTTTTACTTATCGCAGACAGATATAAAGCCGTAAAACCGATTATGACGATTAAAGCCGCTCCTTGGCAGGTAGTATGGTTTAGTATCGGTCTTTATGTAGTCGTGTATGGTCTTAAAAATGCAGGACTGACAGATGTTATAGCTTCTTGGATCATAGATCTAAAAACTTATGGAGATACTGTTGCAATTATAGGGACAGGTTTTTTATCTGCACTGATAAGTTCGGTGATGAATAATATGCCGACGATTATGATCATGGATATAGCTATAGATAAAGTAGGGTATGTGTCAAATGAAGCACTTGTATATGCAAATATATTAGGCTCAAACCTAGGACCTAAAATGACACCTATCGGTTCACTTGCAACTCTTTTATGGCTACATGTACTAGCAAAGAAAGGTGTAAAGATAACTTGGGGTGAGTATATGAAAGTGGGGCTTGTTATAACACCGCCAGTGCTTCTTGTAGCACTGCTTGGGCTGATCTAGTTAAAGAAATATATCTACGCCCAACTCTTGGGCATATTGCTTACCTTTTTTGGTTAGCTCTATAACATTTGCTTCATCAATATCTATAAGTTCAAAATATCTCATCTCTTTGATTAGGTCTAAAAAGTTTTCCTTATTTAGATTTATAAGTTGAAAAACAGAAGTCAGGTTGATAGGCGTAGCTCTTGCTATTACATAAAATGTCTGTAGAGATAACTCTCGCTCAAAAACATCTTTATATCTTTTTAGAAGATTATTTATTTTAATTGTTCTAAGTATATCTTTCTCATCCAAATCGTACTGTTCAAAGTCAAACTCTTTTTCTAACTCTTCTACTATAAGTGCGTCTGGGTTGTTAATATCTACTTTTTGATATTCCATAAATCTCTCCAATATTGAATATATTTCGTTTGTAGCAAAAAAAGTACCGAAATTAAAAATTGAATTGAAAAGTTTGTTTTGAAGTGGTGGCCTGTCTCGGAATCGAACCAAGGACACAATGATTTTCAGTCATTTGCTCTACCGACTGAGCTAACAGGCCATTTGAAGTAATAAGTTTTAAAAGTGGTGGCCTGTCTCGGAATCGAACCAAGGACACAATGATTTTCAGTCATTTGCTCTACCGACTGAGCTAACAGGCCATCTTTTAAAGGTCGAAATTATATACTCTAAGGGCTGAATATTAGCTTATAAAATATTATTTTAACGGAATCGACCATTTTTTATAAAAAGCTATTAGTCTTAGACTAACACCAAAGGCAAATAGAGAACTTAAAGTGACAAGGTTTACAAGCTCGTAAGTATTTAAAATATATACACATGTAGCCATTAAAAGCGCTACAGTACCGTAAAAACCGCTTTTAAATACAAAGGGTACTTCATTGATGATTACATCCCTTACAATACCGCCGCCGACTGCTGTAATAAACGATATCGCAAGCACACCCGTAAAGTTTAGTTTGTACTCTAATGCGATTAAAGCACCGCTTATACTAAAAGATATAAGCCCGATAGAATCACTTAATATAAAAAACGCTTTGTTCTCAATAGATTTGCGTCTGTGAAATTTAAATAAGATCATTATAATCAAAACAGACAACACTATAAGTCCGGGGTAGTTGTGTGAAAACGTAAAAGGTGTAGTGTCTACAGATATATCACGGATAATCCCACCGCCAAGAGCTGTTAAAAACGTAGAGATTAAAACACCAAGCAGGTCTAGTTTTGCGCGTGAAGCTACAAAAAAACCACTCATCGCAAATGCTACTATTCCAATGTACTCAGCTACTTCAAACATTTTTTTAAACCCTCTACTATAGTTTTAGCTTCTAGTAGTTTTATCTTTTTCTCAAGCGATTGTACTGTTTCATCAGAGTCTAGGACTAATTGATTCTGCATGATTATCTCACCCTCATCATATACGTCATTAACATAGTGGAGTGTACATCCGCTTACTTTTTCTTTGTTTTTTATTACAGCTTCATGTACGTGTCGTCCGTACATCCCTTTTCCACCAAATTTTGGAAGCAGTGATGGGTGGGAGTTTATAACTTTAAAATTATTTGTAATATCGCTTGATATTTTTTTCATATATCCTGAGAGATAGACTATCGGGCAGTTTTTACTCTTAATAAGCTCATATATCTTTGCATCAGGATTTAGAGATGTTTTAGAGTTTATTACATGTGTCTCTATACCTCTCTCTTTAGCCTTTTGTATCGCCTGCGAGTCTGAGTTGTTGGATATTAGTAGTTTTATCTCTATGCCAAGCTCTTTGGCGTTTGTTTGCAATGTATCAAACCCACTCCCGTTATGTGAAGCTAGAATGGCTATATTTGTCATAATCTACAGTTTACCGACACTGTCTTTAAACTCATTTCCTCTTTGGGCATATGAGTCGTACTCATCGAGTGATGCGGCGGCAGGTGAGAGTAGGGCTACATGTGTAGCCTCTAATACAGAGTCTATTTTATCTACGGCATCTATTAGATTTTTACATTTAATAAAATCTACGCCGTACGTCTCTGCCAAATCAGATAGTCTATCTTTGTTTGAGCCTATATTGTAGATCTTCACATCATAGTTTTTAAGTGCATCAAAAAGCTCTTTTAAGTCAACTCCCTTATCATCACCGCCGACTATTAGATGTATAAATTGATTTTTATATCTATTAAGCGCAGCTATAGTCGCGTCAATATTTGTAGCTTTTGTATCGTTGACCCAAAGTCTTCCTTTTGAGTCTTTTAACTCCTCTTGGCGATGAGGGTCAAGCTCAAAAGCGTTTATCTTCTCATAGTCAACTCTGTCAAATAAGATCTTGTCAACAGCCATTGCGAGCAGAGCGTCACTTAAAAATGCACCTTTGAACTTAACTTTATTTGTGTCTATTTTAAAATATTTTGCTAGATCATCTTCATCTTCGTAAGTGATAAGTTTAGCAGATGTTTTAATGCCTTCATACTTTTTAGGGATAATCGCAACCTCTCCCTCTTTCATACCACGAATTGGTTTTAGTTTAGCCTCTTCATACTCTTCAAGACTTCCATGCCAAGATAGATGATCAGGTCTAATCGGAAGAAGTACATATATGTTTGGCAGAGCTGTATTTGTATAGTGCATAGTAAATGAACTGGTCTCTAAAATCCATATTTTTGCTTGTTTTTCTAAATCTGCCAAAGGCGTACCTATATTTCCGCCCGCTGCACTCGATTTATCACATAGCAGATGCTGCATCATCTGTGTAGTCGTTGTTTTACCGTTTGTACCGCTAATCCAGATCTTTAAAGCTTTTGAGTCTGCAAACACATCGTATTCGCTCTGTACATTTTTAGCTTTTTTTATAAGTGGATTAAATGGGGGAATTCCAGGACTTGGAATCTCGATATCTGAATAGTTTTCGTTAAACTCAGATGAGGGCATAACTTTAAATCCATCCTCATCGGTAAAGGGCTTATTGCACTTGTCATCATAAAAAACGGCATCTGGAAATAGTTTTGTCAAAGAACGGGTAGTGCCCCCGTAACCAAAAAGGGAAACTCTTTGCATTTAACGTATCTTTAGAGTTATTAAAGCTATCAGATTTGAAAGAACAGCTATGATCCAAAACCTAACTATTATCTTGTTTTCTGCCCAGTTCTTCATCTCAAAGTGATGATGGATCGGTGCCATTAAAAACACTCTTTTTTTGCGTAGTTTATAACTTCCTACTTGAAGTATTACAGAAAGAGTCTCAATAACAAAAATAGAACCTATAAGAAGAAGTAAGATCTCACTCTTAGTGATGATAGCAAGGTAGCCTAAAAAAGCACCTACGGTAAGTGAACCGCTATCACCCATAAACACTTCTGCAGGATGGCAGTTATGCCATAGAAATCCTGTTAATGCACCCATCAGAGCAGTTGAGACAATACTGACTTCACCGACTGAAAAGTTAGGCATTAAAAGGTATTCACTGATCTTTGCATGACCTGTTATATATATTATGATTGACAAAGTACCCAAAGCTACGATAGAAGGTACAGTTGCTAATCCGTCAAGCCCATCTGTTAGGTTTACCGCATTTGAAGCCGCAATAATCACAATTACCCATAAAAGGATTGAAAAACTGCCCATATCAAAAACGGCTGTTTTAATAAACGGTACATAAAGCTCTGTATTAAACTCTACAAAGAGGCATAAAAAACATGCTATGATTAAAGAAGATACGATCTGTAATAACAGTTTTGTTCTAGCTTTGAGTCCCGCAAGGTTTTCATTTTTTTTGATCTTTGCATAATCATCTTGAAAACCTATTAGTGAAAACATCACAAGTGTCAACAATGCACCGATTACGTATAAATTTGATAAGTCTATTGTTAAAACTGAAGCTAAAAGAGTAGAAAAAATAAACACAACACCACCCATAGTAGGAGTTGAAGCTTTTTCTTGGTGACGCTCTGGTGCCCAAGTGTTTATCGGTTGGGTACTTGATGTACGTTGTGCCCATCTAATAAACTTTGGCATCAGATATAAAACAAAAAACAATGCAAGAAAAAACGAAACGCCTGCGCGTATAGTTATGTAACCTAGTAAGTTAATATCTAAAAAATTATATAGCCAATATAGCAAATTATTTGTCCATTAGTTAAATTAAAAGTATGATTATAGTATAATCTCGTAAAAATTTTTGTTAAAGGAAGAAATTTGTCAAAAAAAGCTGTATTAGTTATTACTGATGGCATAGGGTATAGTCCCAAGACAGAGTTCAATGCATTTCATAGTGCTAATAAACCGACATACGATAAACTTTTTACCTCTACACCACACTCTTTAATAGACACCTTTGGTCTAAGTGTTGGTTTACCTGAGGGACAGATGGGTAACTCCGAAGTTGGACATATGACTATAGGAAGTGGAAGGATTTTGTATCAGGATCTAGTGAAAATATCGCTTGCTCTTGATGAAAATACTTTTAAAAACAATACAGAGTTCAATACATTGTTAAACAGCTCAAATAGACTACATCTTATAGGTCTTATGAGTGACGGTGGTGTTCACTCTCATATAGATCATTTTATGGGTATTGCCGATATTGCTGCAAATGAAGGTAAAGAAGTTTTTTTACATCTTATCACTGACGGCAGAGATGTCAGCCCTACATCTGCTCAAAAATATCTTGAGATTGTGGAACAACATGTAAACGATAAAGTAAAAATAGCTTCGATAAGCGGTAGATTTTATTCAATGGATAGAGATAACCGTTGGGAGAGAGTTCAGCTTGGATATGATGCTATTGTAAATGCAAAACCTAGCACTGATTACACGCCTGAGGGTTATATTGGACACTCTTATGCAGATGGTGATACGGATGAGTTCGTGATGCCAACAGCATTTGATGGGTATGATGGGATGCAAGACGGGGATAGTGTTTTAACCATAAACTTTAGAAGTGACAGAATGCGTGAGATGGTTTCTGCGATAGCTGATCCTATGTTCAATCATTTTGAATCTAAACGTGTAGATGTGAATCTAGCGACTATCACAGAATATGATAAAAGTTTTAAATATCCTGTTTTATTTAGAAAAGAAGCACCGAAAAATACTTTGGCCGAGATCATCTCTAAAAAAGGTCTAAGACAGATGCATACGGCTGAGACTGAAAAATACGCACACGTTACTTTTTTCCTAAATGGTGGAATTGATGAACCGTATGAAAATGAAACAAGAGTACTGATCCCAAGTCCAAATGTTAAAACATATGATATGAAACCAGAGATGAGTGCAAAAGAGGTTGGCGCGGAAGTACTAAAAGCTATGGATGATGATTATGATTTTATAGTAGTTAATTTTGCAAATGGTGATATGGTTGGTCATACCGGAGATTTTGAAGCTGCAAAAATTGCAGTTGAGACTGTAGATGCGGAACTAGGTAAGATTTTTGAAAAAGCAAAAGAAAATGGCTACGCTGTTATCCTCACAAGTGACCATGGGAACTGTGAAGAGATGAAAGATGAGCATGGAAATGTTTTAACAAATCATACAGTTGGAAAAGTATGGTGTTTTGTTGAAGCGGATGGTGTAAATAAGGTAGAAGCAGGTGGTTTGAACAATATCGCACCGACTGTTTTAAAGCTTATGGATATAGAGATCCCTCAAGAGATGGATCACTCTTTAGTATAAAACATATATAAGCAATTAGTTGCTTTAAAATTAAATTAGAATTGGAGAATAAGAAAAAAATGAAATTTAGTGGTAAAAATGTATTAGTTACAGGTTCAAGTCGTGGTATCGGTGCAGAGATAGCAAAAACATTAGCAGGTTTTGGATTAAAAGTATGGATCAACTACAGAAGCGGTGCGGAAGCTGCAGATGCTGTAAAAGATGAAATAGAAGCTGCAGGCGGTAAAGCTGCTGTTATCGGTTTTGACGTAAGTGATGAAGCTGCATTTATTGATGCTCTTAATACTATTAAAGACAGTGACGGTGAACTATCATACCTTGTAAATAATGCAGGTATTACAAATGACAAATTAGCTCTTCGTATGAAAACAGATGATTTTATGAGTGTAATCAATGCTAACTTGACCTCTGCATTTATCGGTTGTCGTGAAGCTATGAAATTAATGCGTAAACAAAAGTTTGGTTCAGTTGTAAACATTGCATCTATTGTAGGTGAAACTGGAAATGCGGGTCAGACAAACTATTCAGCGTCTAAAGGCGGTGTGATCGCAATGAGTAAATCTTTTGCAATAGAGGCTGCAACAAGCGGTATTCGTTTTAATACTATTACTCCGGGTTTCATTGCTACAGAGATGACAGAAGTTCTAAGTGATGAGATAAAAAATGGTATAAATTCTAAGATCCCAATGAACCGTATGGGCGAAGCAAGGGAAGTTGCAGAGGCTACAGCTTTTCTTTTAAGTGACCATTCTAGTTACATTACTGGTGAAACTTTAAAAGTTAATGGTGGAATGAATATGGCATAACTTTTCATTTAAGGAAAGTTTGTTATAATTGCATCTATAAAATTAAATACAGGAGTCATAATGGCACTTTTAGATGATATTAAAGAAGTAGTAGTTGAGCAGTTAAGCGTTAGCGCTGATGAAGTTAAAGAGGACGCAAAGTTCGTTGAAGATTTAGGTGCAGATAGCCTTGATGTAGTTGAACTAGTAATGGCTCTAGAAGAGAAATTTGATATCGAAATTCCAGATGATGAAGCTGAAAAGATTCAAACTGTTAAAGATGTAGTTGATTACATCGAAAGCAAATAATCTAAGTATTTAGAATATTTTTAAAGCTGAGCTTTGGCTCGGTTTTATAAAGTATTTTATATTTTTTTGGGAGTTCTTGATGAGAAGAGTTGTAGTAACTGGTATTGGTATGATTAACGCTGTAGGAAATGATAAAGAGAGTGCATTTAAAGCTATATGTGATGGTGAGTGTGGAATTGACACGATAACTTTATTTGATCCAACGGATTACAGTGTTAAAATTGCAGGAGAAGTAAAAAACTTTGATGCTTCAGAAGTAATGCCGCCAAAAGAGGTTAAAAAAGCTGACCGTTTTATCCATTTAGGTTTAAAAGCTGCTAAAGAAGCTATGGAAGATGCTAATATTCCTGCAGATACTGATATGACACGCTTTGGTATTAGTGCTGGTTCTGGTATAGGTGGTCTTCCATCGATCGAGAAAAACTCAGTTATCTTAGAGACTCGCGGACCAAGAAGAATTTCACCTTTCTTTATTCCAGGTGCACTTGTAAATATGCTTGGTGGTTTTGTATCAATCGAGCACGGAACTCAAGGTCCTAACCTTTCTTCTGTTACAGCTTGTGCAGCCGGTACTCATGCTGTAAGTGAAGCAGCTAAGACTATTATGTGTAACGGTGCTGACAAGATGTTAGTTGTTTCAGCTGAATGTGCAGTAACTGGTGTTGGTGTTGGTGGTTTCGCTGCTATGAAAGCACTTTCAACTAACAATGATAACCCTAAAAAAGCTTCTCGTCCATTTGATGCAAACCGTGATGGTTTCGTAATGGGTGAGGGTGCAGCTTCACTAGTTCTTGAAGAGTATGAGAGTGCAAAAGCACGTGGTGCAAATATTTACGGTGAGCTTATCGGTTTTGGTGAGAGTGGAGATGCTAGTCATATCACTACACCATCTTTAGATGGCCCGGCTCGTGCTATGAAAGCAGCATATACAATGGCAGGTGAGCCTAAGATCGATTATGTAAATGCACATGGTACATCTACACCGATCAACGATAAAAATGAAACTGCTGCAGTAAAAGCACTTTTAGGTGAAGCTACTCCTCCTATGAGTTCGATTAAAGGTCAGATCGGACACTGTTTAGGTGCAGCAGGTGGAATTGAAGCTGTTACTTGTTTAATGGCTATGCGTGATGGTATTATCCCTCCGACAATCAACTATGAAACGCCAGATGAAAATTGTGATCTAGACTATGTTCCAAATAAGGCACGTAAAGCTGAACTAAATACTGTTATGAGTAACTCTTTTGGTTTTGGTGGAACAAACGGCGTATTGATTTTTCAAAAAATCTAATTTAAGGATTTAAATTGGCTACATATTTAGACTTTGAACAGAAGATAAAATCTATACAAGAAGAGATTATATCTGCACGTGTTCGTCATGATGATAACAAGCTAGCAGAATTAGAAGCTAGCCTTGATAAAGCGGTTGAGAAAATATATACTAACTTATCAGATTTTCAAAAACTTCAACTTGCTCGTCACTTAGACAGACCATATGCATTAGATTATATTAATTTACTTATGCATGATAAGTATGAGATTCACGGTGATAGACATTTCCGTGATGATCCTGCTATTTTATGTTACCTAGGTTATATAGGTGAAGAAAAAGTTATGGTTATCGGTGAGCAAAAAGGTCGCGGTACTAAAAATAAGATAAGAAGAAACTTCGGTATGCCTCATCCAGAGGGTTATAGAAAAGCACTTCGCGCAGCAAAACTGGCTGAAAAGTTTGGTATACCTGTAATGTTCTTAGTTGACACTCCGGGTGCATATCCTGGTATCGGTGCTGAAGAGCGTAACCAGTCTGAAGCTATTGCAAGAAACCTTTTAGAGTTAGCTGAGCTTAAAACTGAAACTGTATCTATCGTTATAGGTGAGGGTGGTTCAGGTGGAGCACTGGCAATCGGTGTAGCTGACAAGTTCGCTATGATGCGTTACTCTGTATTTAGCGTTATTTCACCTGAGGGTTGTTCAGCAATTCTTTGGAACGATCCTGCACGTGCTGAAGATGCTACAAAAGCTATGAAAATCACTTCTGCTGACTTAAAAGAGTTGGATCTGATCGATGATGTAATTGCAGAGCCTTTAATCGGTGCACATCGTGATCGTGACGGTGCTGCTAAAGCTATAGGTGATTATTTCCTAACTGAGCTTAAGAAACTTCGCGCTATGAGTGAAGAGGAGCGTATGGAAGCGCGTTACGCTCGTCTTACAGGTATGGGTGCTTATAGCGAGTAAGCGAGCTAAAATAGTAACGCATTTTCAGCGTTACATTCTTCATCACATACTTATAATTCCTTATCTTCTTCTTTATAAAGCGGATCAAGTTTCGGTCTCTTTAACATCTTCGCATGTTTAGAAAACTTTATTAAGTCCTCAACTGTTTTTATCTCTTTATCCAAATCTTTCATACATAGTTTAAAAAGCTCATAAGTCGTGATTACGTCACTCATTGCTCTATGGTGTGTCGCATTAGGATAAAGGTTAAAGTATTCGTTTAGGTAAGAAAGAGAGTACCTGTACGACACTATAGTTCTTTGTGCCAGACTTAGTGAACACAATGAACGGTTTAGCAGTGGAGGAAGTCCAATCTTTTTCATACTAGAAGATATAAAGTTATAGTCAAATTTTACATCATGAGCTACGAAAATAGCATCTCCTAAAAACTTTTTAAATTCATACAGTACTGCTTTTAGATCAGGTGCATCTTTTGTGTCTTCTGCTTTTATACCTGTTATCTCTGTTATATGTTTGTTTATCTCTTTTACATGTACAAGAGATTCATATCTGTCTATTATTTTATTGTTTTTGACTTTCACTGCACCGATCTCTATGATCTGGTGTTTTTCAATTTTAGAGCCGTTTGTTTCAATATCTACAATACAAAATTCGGCATCTTCGATCTTTAAAAGCTTACTTGAAAAGTAGTAGTATCCTCTGTATTTTTCTATATTTAAACCCTGAGCTCTCCAAAGTTCTAAGTAGTAGTCAAAATTATCACCAAGTTGTGCTTTTAAATGCTCCTTTGCTAAACCTTTGCTAGATAGTTTATGAACGCTTTTGTCATCTAGAGCAAAATTTTTATTTAGCATTACTTATGAAATCTTTAACTTTTTTAGAGTCTTTTTTACCGTGGCTTATCTCTACTCCACTACTTACGTCAACCGCATAAAATCCATAATCTTTAACAGATGATACATTTTCAGGATTCAGTCCCCCGGCAAGTATTATTTTAGAACAGTCTATGTCATCAAACCACTCTATATTTATGCGTTTTCCTTCTCCTCCGTAAGCTTCACAGTATGCATCAACTAGTCTGTACTCGTTTGAGTATTTTAAGATATCTTCTTTATTTTTTGCACGGATAACTTTTATATGTGGCACTGTTAAAGTTTTATAGAGTTCATCCTCAGCTTCAAAGTGTAGTTGTGCTAAGGTTGCTCCGACCTCTTGACATATAGAGTTTATAGTATCTGCATCCTCGTTTACAAATAGGGCTACTTTCTCTACAAAGGGAGGTAGATTAGAGATTATTTCTTTTGCTTTATCTGTAGATATGTATCGCGGTGATTTTTCATAAAATACAAAGCCTAGTGCATCAGCACCTGCTTCTATAGCTATCATCGCATCTTTATATGAGGTAATACCACAGATTTTTGTCCTCATTAGATTTGCAGACTTTCAATAGCTACTTTTTTATCTTCGTGTTTAAATACATAGCTTCCTGCAACAACAACATCTACACCTGCATCTTTTAGGCTATTGATATTTTTATCACTCACTCCACCGTCTACTTCTATAAGACAATTTGGATTTAGTCTGTTTCTCATCTCGTTTAGTTTTTTAGCTTTAGGAATAACACCCTCAATAAAACTCTGACCGCCAAAGCCCGGATTAACACTCATAAGTAAAACCATATCTAAGTCTTGAAGCAGACACTCTATAGCTTCGGGCTGTGTATGAGGGTTTAATACTATAGCCGGTTTGATTCCATATGAACGGATCTTTTGTATAAGACGATGAGGATGTTTTTCCTCTTCAATATGAAAAGAGATATATTCAGGTTTTAAAGGTGCAAACAGCTCAACAAAAAAAGTATTGTTCTCAACCATAAGGTGTATATCAAGCGGTTTTGTAGCACATTTAGCTACACTTGAGACTACAACTGGACCAATAGTTAAATTTGGAACAAAGTGACCATCCATCACATCTACATGTACTAAGTCACATCCCGCATTACAGATCTCTTCAACATCACGCTGAAGGTTACCAAAATCAGCAGATAAAATACTTGGAGCTACCTTTATCATAACAAACCTTTTAAGAATTATTTTGGAATTATATCTAAGTTTGTTTAACCTTATCTAGTCAAAAAGAATAGGAACTTGTCATTATTAAAGGCTAGATCAACTTGTACGCCTTTTTTCTCTTGAGCTACTTCTAAAAGAGCGTCTATAGAGTGATATGTCCTTGGAAGTGTAATATTTACATTTACTCCATGGTCGTGAAGTAAAGATTTAACCTTACCACCGACTATATTTACAAGTTCAGCTAATGTATCTAGTATCATCTCAATATCATCAGTTTCTTCACCTATTAACAACTCACAAGCTTTTTTTGCGATACCTTTAGGAAATACAAGTATGACCATACCGTCTATATCACCGTAAAAACCAATAGAAGATGCAATTTTTCCATCTTTTTCTTTTATGTTTATTGCATTAACTTCGGCAGCTTCTTTTACAGCTTTTGAATTTGTCATCATCTCAATAGTAGCAACGGTCGCATCAATGAATTCAGGTAGTTTTGCAACTACTGTTTTATTTATAGCCCTTTTATTCTTTACATTTGCAGCAGAGCTGGCACCCAGTTCTTTTAAAAGTTCTTTATTATCTAAGATGTCTTCCATCTGAGCATAAAAGATTATACCTGCATCTTCCATAGTATCTTGAAATGCGTCTTGTATCTTATCTTTACTAAGTCCTACAAAACAAATCGTTGCATTATATTCAGCTGCACTCGTAGCTAATCTTGAGAAAAAGTTAAGTGCATGAATGTTCATATTTACAACTTTATATGCGTCAAAAATGAAAAGTCTAAAACCGACATTTAGGGAGTTATTGTGATAAGCTATATTAAAAGTATTACCAATCTCGGCATCCAAGTAAGCAGATACAGTGTATATAACGGCATTTCCCGTAACTCTAGTTGCAATAGACTCACCCATTTGACCAAGGTATGTGTCTTTTATTATGTTGTCATATGCACTTTTATTTGCACTTTTTTCTAAAAACTCTTCCTCTGATTGACATACAATAGGGTTATGACCATAGTCGTGCAACTCTATAGCCATAGCTGTTCTTTGAGATTTGTCATTACTGTATAAAAGGACATTTTTATTTTGATTTTTATAACTTGATGAGAAAAGTGATGCAGTTTTATAAGTGTTAAAAATTGAGAAATTGATATTATTATTATAAAACTTTGTGATCGCAACGTATTTTTTATGGTCTATATCACAAAAACCTACAGAGATGTTTTGAGTTTGCCTAACTTTTGAAAAAAGTTTAATAAATATGTCAAGACCGTTTTTATTAAAAAATACAACTTTTTTTAGTGAAACCAGTACCATGTCTACATTTAAATTTTTAGTAGCTTCTATATCTTCAAGACTTAAAAATGAAGCTGTGCTGTCACCGTCTAAAAAGCCTTGAGGCGTAAAAAGTCCTATACCGTTCTTTACCAATGCTCTCATTCTATCTCCATCACTTGTACAAACTCTTCATATATATCTTCTACGTATTCTATTTGAAAATCAATAAAGTCATTTAGAGATGCTTTTATAAATATAGGTTGTGATAGTTCATAAAATAGCAGCAGGTGCATCCATTTCGCCAGATTATCTATATCAGGGTTATTTGATGGATTCAAACCAGAAGCGCTATAAACGATCTCTGATATCTCTTCTGACATGTCCCATTTTTTTGCTATTGTCACACAGATATCAAAAAGAGAAGTCCCACAAAGTCTTTTTAAAATCGTGTTGTAGTCAAGATGATGTACGCTTCTTAGCAGATCAACATCTTTTTTTGCGCTTGAAAATAAAGCTTCTGAAACAATAATACTTGCCGGCAGAAGAGAAACAGAGCTCTCGATCTCTTTATCGTCAATGTTTAAATATCCAAGTATCTTCTTCCACTTAAGTGAAAGGTTGGCTTGTAGTTCATGAAAAGTTTTTTCATTTAGATCAAAAAGCTCCCATTGTTTTGGTGAAAGTAGTGTTAACATGTAGTTATATAGAGTCTGTTGTGTACTTGGAAGACCAAGTATTCCAAATATTTGGCCAATATCGCTTACTTCATTTCTAAAACCGTAAATAGGCTTGTTCACTAGATTTATAAGGTAGCTTTTAAGGGCTAGGTCACTCTCTGCAACTTTTGCAGCTTTTGAAAGCTCACCGTTATTTGCTAATCTCATAGTCTCTCTTAATATAGCAGGAGTAGGAGGAACTTTTTCTATAAAGTTGTCAATATCTTGTTTTGTTACCATTAATGAACTTTTCTTTTATAATATTGCTAGATTTTAGCTTTTTTTTGATAAAATGTCTATTAATTTAATTTTCAATAGACTATATAAAAATCTTTAAGTTGCAGTTTTGCTTTCGTTTGCTATAATTCGCAACTTTTAAAATTCAAAGAAGGATTTCAGATGGCTAGAAGATGTGCTATCAGTGGCAAAGGCCCTATGAGCGGGAACAATGTTTCTCACGCTAAAAACAGAACAAAACGTCGTTTCTTACTTAACTTAAGAACTGTAAGAATCACACAAGAAGATGGAACTACTAAGAAAGTAAGAATCTCTGCTAGAGAGTTACGTACACTTAAGAAGAACTCTTAGGTTCTAGGAGAAAGTATGAATCTTTTATCAAGGATTCGTAAGTTTCTGCATTGGGAGGTCACTCCCAAACCAAGCAATAAACTTCTTCCTGAAGTTTACCCCCTTTTAAAACCATTCCGTTTACCTTTAATACTTACTGTAATGACCATGATGATTGGTACTATGGGCTTTGTAGTTATTGATGATTTCAAGCTTATGGATGCAATTTACCAAACCGGTATAACATTTACAACAGTTGGTTTTGGTGAGATCGCTCCGGTATCAGATGCCGGTCGTATATTCACAATTACACTCGTTATTGCAGGTTTTGCAGTATTTTCAAGTGCAATAGGTATTTTAGTAGCAGAATTGAACAGAGGACATATTGTTGCCATATTAAAGGAGCGTAGAATGTTATATAAGATTGCAAGACTTAAAAAACATTTTGTAGTTTGTTATCACAACGATTATACACTAGAAGTTACTAAAGAACTTAGAAAAAATCATATACCTTTTGTTGTGGTTGATCCAAGACCAGAGATACATGAATGGGCAATAGAACATAATTATCCAACGTATTTACATGCAGAACCACATGCTGAACTTACAATGCTTAAAGCACATCTTGCATCTGCTAAAGGTCTGATAACTCTTTCTGATTCTATATCTGATAATATCGCACTTATAGCTTCAGTTAGACTTTTTGAAAAAGAGCATCATCTGCCTCGTCCATATTATATTATCTCTGCAGCTGAGTTGATGGGTGATGTAGACAAGCTTAAAAAACTTGGAGCAGATACGGTTGTATCTCCTACTAAACTTACAGCTCAAAGGGTAAGTGCTATGGCGGCACGTCCAGATATGGAAAACTTACTAGAAGAGTATCTGTATAAGAGTGATAACCCAATCGATATGCAAGAGATAGAAGTACCAAAATACTCATGGGCTGTTTTAAAGAAACTAAAAGAGACACACTTAAGACAGATAACAAATACATCAGTGGTTGGTATTACGAAAAAAGACGGAAAATTTATATCTGTACCAAAAGGTGATGTACTTATTACCAGTGAGTGTAAACTACTAGTTATCGGCACTCAAACTGATATAGCGACAGCTAAAAATCTATTAAGAAAACAAAATAAGCCAAAGGAACTTAGAATTGTATAAATTAACTGTATCAGACTGCGGCGTATGTTGCAGTGATGGTTTTTTTGCAGATGGCATAAGTGCAGGTCTTAAAGCAAACTCTGCTTTAGATATGGCATTTATTTACTCGGATGCGCCTTGTGATGTAGCATCTGTATTTACTACAAATAAAATGGCAGCAGCACCTATTAAGCACTTTAAGGCAAAAGGTGATTTTCAAACAAACTTTGTTTTAATCAACTCTAAAAATGCCAATGCTATGACTGGTAGTGCAGGGATAGATGATATAGATGAAGTTATGCAAAACTTCAGTGATAAACTAAACCCTGTTATGAGTTCAACCGGTGTGATCGGTGTTAGACTTCCAAAAGAGAAGATAATTGCGGGGACTAAACTGTTTGATATCACGCAAAAAAATCCTCATAACGCGGCTCGTGCTATTATGACAACTGACAGCTTTTCAAAAGAGTGTGCATACAAGGTCGAGCTTGATGATGGAAGCAGTTTTAACATAGGTGCTATGGCCAAGGGTGCAGGTATGATAAACCCGGCTATGGCTACAATGCTTTGTTTTATAACTACAGATGCGGATGTTAATGCTACAGAGATGCAAAAAGTACTAGATGAAGTTACTAAGACGACTTTTAATGCAGCTAGTGTAGATGGCGATACATCTACAAACGATACCGTAATGGTTCTTGCTAATAAAAAAAGCGGTACTTACGATAAAGAAGCATTTGCAGAAGCACTTCACAAGATCATGCGTTTTTTAGCACGTGAGATGGTGCGTGACGGAGAGGGTGCTACAAAACTGGTTACATACAATGTTACTGGTGCAAAAGATGAAAGACAAGCTGAGATAGCTGCAAAAGCACTCTCAGATTCACTGCTTGTTAAAACTGCACTTTACGGTGAAGATCCTAACTGGGGTCGTATAGCTTCGACTATCGGTGCAAGCGGAGTAGACTCAAATGAGATGACTCTAAAGATATCTTTTGATGATGTCTGTGTATATGACAAAGGTGAAGTTTTCTTTGATGCCGCGATGGAAACAAAAGCAGCTGAGGTTATGAAAAAAGAGAGCTTTACTATTCACTGTGACCTAGGAATCGCAAATGGTTCTTTTGAAGCGTTCGGCTGTGACCTTGGGTACAAATACGTCGAAATTAATGCGGACTACAGAACGTAACTGTCATTTCTAAGAACTAATGTTACTCGTACATAAACAAATGTTACTGAGAGCCTAAGAGTTCTCAGCTAACTATTTTTTAACAAAAAATACAATCTCAAAAAAAACAAACCTTCGAGTAATCCATCAATTGATTTCAAACTAAGTTATTTTATTAATTTTTATAATAGTTGAAAGTGTTAACATAGTGTATTCTTTAAAGTACAAAAGGAACATATTATGACTCATGAATTGATAGAACTGCCTTATGCACATGACGCATTAGAACCTATGATGTCTTCTGAGACATTAGAGTATCATTATGGTAAACATCACGCAACTTATGTTTCTAAATTAAACGGACTGATTCAAGATACGGAGTATGAATCTAAAAGTTTGGTTGAGATTATTAAGAATGGTGATGGTGCTATTTTTAACAATGCTGCACAAGTATATAACCACGACTTTTTTTGGAATAATCTATCCCCTGAAACTACAACTCCATCCTTAGCACTGGATTCTATCATAGGGTCTCAATACGGATCATTAGAGAAGTTTAAAAAAGCTTTTATAGAAAAAGGGCTTGGACTGTTCGGCTCAGGATGGGTATGGTTGTGTATTGATGATGTTGGACAACTAAGTATTGTCACAACATCTAATGCAGATAACCCTATACGTTCAGGACTCGTTCCTCTAATGGTTTGTGATGTTTGGGAACATGCATACTATATTGATTATAGAAATGCACGAGCAGATTATCTCGAGAATTTTTGGAAGTTGATAAATTGGAGATTCGTATCTTTTAATTATGCTAATCATGAAAAGCATAGAGGAGATTATTTTTCAAATTTCTGTAAAGATAATACACCTTATTGTGATTATATAGATCAACTTGAAGCCGGGGATGAAGTTACCAGCTAAGAAAGTTTAAATACAAGGTTACACATGACACTTCAAGAACTAAGTACTTATAACGGTAAAAATGGAAAACCTGCTTATGTCGCATACAAAAACAACATATATGATGTTAGTGATAGTGACATGTGGAAAAACGGTCAACACCAAGATGAACATGTAGCAGGTATGGACTTAACCGAGGCTATGAGTTATGCTCCACATGGTGATGATGTTTTTGAAGGTTTTAAAGTTGTAGCTACTCTCTCCGGTAAAGATAATAATAAAGAACCCTCAGTTACACAAAAATCAAAACCTAAAAACAATGAAGATACAAAAAACAAGATGCGCAAATGGTATCAAGTGTATCATCCACATACCATTAGCGCACATTTTCCCATAGCTTTGCATTTTTTTGCGGCAGGGATGGATATAGCTTTTCTTTATGAGCCTGTTGAAAAGTTTGAACAGGGTACATACTATGCTTTTTTATTTGCAACACTATTTGGTCTTGTAGCAATAGCAGCAGGGGTATATAGCTGGTGGATCAACTACTCTTTTAGTATGATTAAACCACTTGTAATTAAGCTATACACTGCAATCTTTACAACTCTTATAGGAATCATTGCGGTAACGCTACATGTAGCTGATCCATTAATAGCTTACAACTCTGACTCTCTTGCGATTTTTTATCATTTTTCTATTTTCATAACAGTCCCTGCAGTTATAGTCCTTGGTTTTTACGGTGGAAAACTTACATGGGGACAAAAAAAAATCTACTCAGATACAGATGAAGAACAAAATCAAGATATAGTAAATTCAAAGCTATATTCGCATAATGATTTTACCATTATGATAGGAGGTCCTGCAGGTTCGGGAATCGATACTATAGAGAGTTTGCTTATTGATTCATTGATATCTATTGGGTACAGTGTATTTTCAACAAAAGAGTACATGTCAAGGGTAAGAGGTGGAAGTAATACGGTGCAAATCCGTATATCCGACTCAAATATTAAAGCTGCAAAATGGGAACCTGATATGTTTTTAGCACTTGATGAGTTGTCGGTATCACATGTAAAAGACAGGATAGGTATTGAGACCTTTGTAGTGGGAGGAAAAAATGAGACTTTTTCCAAACAAGTTCAAATATCACTGCTAGAAGAGGCAAAAAAATATGTAAATAAGCAATTTGCAAATACATTTGCAGCAGGTATGTTGTTTGGTTTTTTAAAACTACCTCGTCAAGAGCTTGAAAATGCTATCAAAAAACGTTTTAAAGAAAAAGACTTCGATAGCAATATTGAAGCTGTAAAACAGGGTTATAAATATGCACAAACACACGACATAGAACTTGAAAAATTCTCCCAAATACCAAAAAATAATGATAAATCATCAAGATATATTGACGGTACTAATGCGGCAGGGTTTGGCTTTTTGGCAGGTGGGTGTAATAGCATAACATCCTATCCGATGTCCCCATCAACAGGTGTACTTAGTTTTATGGCAAATATGTCTAAAGATTTTGATATTGCAGTTGAACAAGCAGAAGATGAGATAGCGGCATTTAATATGCTCTTGGGTGTTTGGTATGCAGGCGGTAGAGGAATAACGACAACCTCAGGTGGTGGTTTTGCACTAATGTGTGAGAGTATGAGCCTCTCAGGCATGACGGAAACACCGGCTGTTGTTTACTTAGCTCAACGTCCCGGACCCGCAACAGGACTTCCAACCCGCAGTGAGCAGGGAGATCTAAACCTTGCTCTTTATGCAGGGCATGGAGAATTCCCCCGTTTAATACTAGCTCCAGGTGATGCTTTAGAGGCTATAAAGCTTGGGCATTTAGCGTTTGAGATGGCCGATAAATACCAAGTACCAGTTATATTTTTAAGTGATCAATACTTGGCAGATACTATACAGTCCGTACCAGATGTAGAGTTTGAGCTTTTTTCACAAAACAGATATATCATAAAAAGTGAAAAAGATTATCTGCGTTATAAATTAACAGATAGTGGAATAAGTGAGCGTGCTATTCCTGGATATGGTGAGGGGCTTGTGTGTTGTGATAGTGATGAGCATGATGAAGATGGATTAATAACCGAATCGTATAAAGTTCGAGAAGCTATGGTAGATAAACGAAAGCGCAAACATAAACAACTGCTTGATGCTGCACAAGCACCTGAAATTATAGGTACTGGAAATATAGCGATTGTAGGGTGGGGGTCGACAAAAGGTGCTATTTCTGAATCTCTTAGTATGCTTAACAACTCAAATCTTGTTCAAGTTCATTTTTCCTGGATATACCCGCTTAATGCACAACACCTTTCAAAATTCTCTGAAATGGATGCAGTTATAGTTGTGGAAAACAACTCCAATGCGCAGTTTGCAGACTTGTTAAAACTAAACGGTATCAAAGTAGATGCAACAATACTGCAATCAAATGGTTTTGCTTTTTTCAGTGATTTATTGCTCAAAGAGATAGAACAAAAAGTCAAGGATTTGTTATGAGTCATACATTTATCCGCCCAGATACAGACAAAGCTTGGTGCCCAGGATGTGGTAACTATGGGATATTAAATATAGTTTCCGAAGTTTTACAAGAGCTAGACTTAAAAAAACAAGATGTCGTATTTGTATCTGGGATAGGACAAGCTGCAAAGGCACCGCAATATTTCGATGTTAACATGTATAATGGTTTACATGGCAGGGCTTTACCTGTAGCTACAGGTATTAAAATGGCAAATCAAGAGCTTATAGTTGTCGCAGAGGGTGGTGATGGAGATATGTACGGTGAGGGTGGAAACCACTTTTTAAATGCCGTTCGCAGAAACATAAATATTGTACATATCGTGCATAATAATATGGTTTATGGACTTACAAAAGGGCAAGCATCACCAACGAGTCAAAGGGAGTTTAAAACTAAAGTTCAAGTAAACGGAGTAAGTAACGAGCCGTTTAATCCTATATCGGTTGCATTATCTATGAATGCCTCTTTTGTTGCAAGGGCTTACATGCAAAATAAAGAACATACTAAAGAGATTTTAAAAGCTGCATTTTTACATAAGGGATACTCTTTGATAGATGTTTTTCAACCATGTGTAGTATTTAATCCTGTAAATACTTATGAATGGTTTTCAGACAACAGCTATATTTTAGATCAAACTAAACACGATAAGTCCGACATGATGTCAGCGATTCAAAAAGCTATGCAAACTTATCCTTTTGCTTTGGGTATATTTTATCAGCAAGAGAGAAAAACTTTTGAGGAATATCTATGGGATTCTAAAGATACTCACGAGCCTCTCTATTCTAAAAAACACGACATGAAAAAGATTCAGGAGTTATTTGATATAAATTCAATAAGTTAAAATAGGAAAGCTTATGAGAATTAAAAATCCACTTGATTTGTATTATAAAGCTCTTGATATAGATTCAAGTATCCCCATTGTACTTAAAGAAGATATATCTTAGTGAATATTATAAATAAAGTCGTTGTCTCAAAACGCGGCGGATACTGTTTTGAGCATAATAAACTCATATACGAAGCTTTAGTAGATGTAGGATTTGGATACGCTTCTTCAAACACTCTTGTAAAATTTAAAGGTGAGACAACAACATCTCTTGGAAGAACATATAGGATCGAGAAAAGATCTGATAGTTCGTACGCGCTACAATTAGTACTTGATGATGAGGTACGCTCTTTAGTCAATGGAAATTATCAAAAGATATTTGCAGATAAAAAGAGATTGATAAAGATTAACTCAGCTAAAGAGTTAGAAGATATCTTACGTAAAGAGTTTGAATATCCTATCAAAGATGATGAGGTAAAAAAACTATATGATAGTTTTATTGCTCACACCAATTAATATTCGTTTTTAAACTCCACATACCTTTTAGCAGATGCGTACAGCTCTTTAACCTCTTCATCTGTAAGCTCTCTTACAACTTTTGCAGGAGCCCCCATGATAAGTGAGCGCGGTGGAAATTTTTTGTTTTTTGTAACAAGTGAGTTAGCACCGACTATGCTCTCTCTTCCGATGACCGCACCATCAAGTATAGTAGCACTCATACCGATAAGACAAGCATCTTCTATTGTACAGCCATGAAGCATTACACGGTGCCCGATAGTCACGTCATTACCTATTATAGTAGGGTTACCGTCACCGTTATTTGCACGCTCCGCGCCCTTGTGGTGCGTTACATGTATCATAGAAAGGTCTTGAACACTCACGCGGTCACCTATTTTTATGTAGTGAACATCACCGCGAACGACAGTGCCGAACCAGATAGAGCAGTCCTCGCCGCATTCGACATCACCTACAACATCAGCAGATGGTGCTACCCATGTATCTTTTCCTAACTTTGGTGTATAGTCTTTAAATTTATGTATCATATTAACTCTCTAAAAATAATTTATTTGCAAGTTGTTCGGCACTGCTAAGTGAATCTTTTTGCAATGTCTTCATAACTTTGTTTACATGGTCTTCTAACATCTTATGGTTGTTGATGATCCTGTCACCCTCTGCACGTTTTACTTTTTTGTATGAGCCGTCACTTAGAAGCTCATGTGCTAAAGTGTTGTCTGCGATCTGAAGTCTCAACATCTGCAGGATCTTTGTCTGTGAATCTTCATCTTTGATGGCAGTCAATAGCTCTATCCTTCTGACAAGATTTCTCGGCATCCAGTCAGCAGAAGAGATATATACTCCTGTTTGGTCGTTTTTAAAGTAAAAAACACGTGGATGTTCTAAATATTTACCAAGGATCGAGATAACGCGTATGTTCTCACTTACACCCTCAACACCCGGTTTTAAACAACAGATCCCACGAACGATAAGATCGATTTTTACACCGGCTTGACTAGCCTTGTAAAGTGCACGGATAACGTCATCATCAACCAGTGAATTTACTTTTGCAATGATCTGCCCGTTAGGGCCTTTTCTAGCTTCGTTTTGAATAAGTGATAGTATCTTTGGTTTGATCTGAGCCGGTGACATGTACAGCTCGTTTAATTTACCTTTTTTACTAAAACCCGTTAAGAAGTGAAAAAACTTAGTCAAGTCATTTGTTACTTCATCTTTACTTGTCATGTAGCTTAGATCTGTGTATATTTTTGCAGTAGAAGGATTGTAGTTACCTGTAGCGATATGTGCGTATTGCTTTAACTTTCCATCTTTTCTACGTGTAACAAGCGCTGCTTTAGCATGTACTTTGAAACCTTTGATACCGTAGATAACATGTGCACCTGCGGTCTCTAGTGCTCTTGCCCAGATAAGGTTGTTCTCTTCATCAAATCTGGCTTTTAGCTCAACCATTACTGTGACCTGCTTACCACTCTCACTAGCTTCGATTAGAGACTTAACTATCGGTGAGTTTTGACCTGAGCGGTAAAGTGTCATCTTTATAGATACAACGTCTTTATCTTTCGATGCATCTTGAATAAGTTTTATAACAGGCTCAAAACTAGCATAAGGATGGATCATAAGTACGTCTTGCTTGTCTAGTGCCGAAAATACACTCTCCCCATTGTGAAAAGGTGGAAGCATTTTTGGTTTAAACGACGGTATAAGAAGGTGTGCAAAATCTTTACTTCCGACTATCTGCCACAGTGATGCCAGATTTAAAAATGTATGAAATTTGTAAATATCATCTTTGTACACATTTGTATGATGATTAAAAAATTCTACAATCTCTTCATCTGCAAGTGCACCGACCTCAAGTCTAACCATGGCACCTTTACGGCGAAGTTTTAGACCCTCTTCAAGGATCTCCATAAAATCATCCGCTTCTTCCTCTTCTATCTCGATATCCGCATTTCTTGTAACTCTAAATGCAGCGTATTTATCAAGAGTATATCCTGGAAAAAGATCCTCCACATGTTGTGCTACTACACTCTCAATAGGAATAAACAAACCACTGTCTAGCTCAATAAACCTCTCAAGTACACGAGGTACACGTACAATCCCGTAACGCTCAATGCTCTCTTCTTCCATGTCGTTTAGTTTTACGATGATCCCGAAACTAAGGTTGTTTAGATGTGGAAACGGGTGTGTAGAATCAACGGCAATAGGGATGATTACAGGATATATCTCTTCATTAAAAAATTTGTCAAGTCTGCTTTTATGTGCTTGGCTTACATCTGCATATCTTTTTACAAATATACCCTCAGACTCTAGATCTTTTAAAATGCTGCTCATGCAGTGTTCAACCACTTGCTGTTCTTGATGTAAATATTTTCTAATCTCGCGAAGTTGTTCAAGCGGTGTAAGTCTGTCTGCACCTGAGACGATTATTCCAGCTTGAAACAGTTTTTTAAGCCCGGCTACACGAATCATATAAAACTCATCCAAGTTTGTTCCATAAATGGCTAAAAACTTTAGTCTCTCTAGTAATGGAAGCGATTCATCCTGAGCTTGTTTTAGTACTCTTGTATTAAATTGTAACCATGACAGTTCACGGTTGTTATAAAGTTGCGGGTTTTTTAGATTTAACATTTAGCATAATATCCTAGAGTTTAATTAATGCAATTATAGCAAAATGTAGCTAACTACTTGATAACAGCAGTCCCTTTGTAGTTGGCGGAGTGATAAATGGTAACACCGTGTCTTCTTGCATAGTAGCGCATTAAAAGCTTTTGTAGTGTCGGCTCAATGGAAGGGGAAAACCATGCATTGTTACTAATGGCAATCACATAGTCTAAATCACCCTCATAGATCTCACTACATGTAGCCTCATAACATATGGCATTTCTAAACTTTCGTCCTTTAATTAAAAAGTCACTTGGCTCTTCTGCAGTTTTAAAGTCAGCTTGTCCTGCAAAAAACGTATCGTTAATAAAATCTCTTGCAAATTTAGGAAGCGGTACATACTCTCCAAAGGGTACAAGTACAAGTTTTTTAGCAAAACTCACCTTGCCGTCTTCAAACATGTAAGTCACATTATAAGAGTTTTGTCTTTCACGGTATAGTGAACCTGTGATTATTGTAATGTTTTTAGATAGATATTTTAGGTCATTTATAAGCCCTGGGTTCCTGTTCATGTATATAGGGTAAAAAGATTCAGGAAAAACAATAAGGTCATAACCATTTTTTATAGCACTTTTTATCTCTTTAAAACTAAGTTCTATAGTAGGTTTTAGACTCTCTTTTAACCATTTTGTATCCTGATCTATATCTGTTGCAACAAGTTTTATTTTTAAATCAGTTTCTTTTTGCTCTTTTTGGTAGAGAGAAAAATGTGGATTTGCAAGTAATAAAAGTAATAAGGGTGCATATTTATATTTTGAGTTTAAATAAAATGGCAATGTGAGTGAAATAAGAATTAAAATAAATTGATATTTATGAATACCAAGATATGAGTCGACAAAAAGAAGCTCAATCTGCATCCAGTTCCAGTCAAACGGTTCAAAAAAGCTAAGTCCAAAGAGTAAAAGTGCGCGTATGTATGGTTTATCTGTTAGTGCTAAAACACCAAAGAAAAGTGTGTAGATAAGAGCAAATCCTAAAGTCACAAAAGGTGTAAGATAGCCTACACCGTTGTATTCAAAGCTGTAACCTATCCAGTAAAACCAAAACAGCCCTATAAAAAAACCAGCTGAGAGAACTGCTTTTTTTGGAATATACAGCAGAGAAGTCAAGGCTAAAAGTCCAAAAAAAGTGTTTAGTAGTTTGATAGTAAACGCGTAATGTTCTAAATATATAAAAGCACTAAACAATACAGCTGTAATAAAGCCAGTTATGATGTGAAAATAAATTTTATTGTTAATTGTTGGTTTTTGCATTTGTAAATTATACATAATTTTACTAAAGTATTAATATTCTTTTTGTATAATCCTTGAAAATTTTATTTAAGGATACGTTAATATGGAAGCATTAAGCCAACTATTACCATTTATATTTTTAATTGCAATTATGTATTTTGTAATTATTCGCCCACAACAAAAAGAAGCTAAAGAGAAAAAAGCTATGATAGAAGCACTTGAAAAGGGTGACAAAGTTGTAACAAATGGTGGTTTTATCGTTGTAATTCACAAAGTTGAAGAGAAGTTTTTAAGTGTTAAAATGAATGACGATACAATAGTTAAAATAGCAAAAGATGCAATCGGAAGAAAGTACGAGGATGAAGCTTAATTTTCGTATTGTAATTTTCGCTCTTGCAATTGTGTTTGGCGTGGCTTTCTCCATGCCGAGTCTTCTCCAGAGCGAGGGTGGAAAAAAAGTAAACCTAGGGCTTGATCTTCAAGGTGGTCTACATATGCTACTTGGTGTAAAAACTGAAGAAGCTACTACTTCACGCCTGAAATCAATCGCAGCCAGCATTAAATTTTTTACAGATAAAAACGACATCTTAATAGATGAATTAAAGTTTAATGACATCTCAATCTCTTTTTTACTTTTAGATACAGATGATACTAAGCATATAAAAGAGCATTTAAGTTCTATAGAGGGACTTAATGTAGTCTATAACTCTGAGAATATATCTATGAGTTTTACACCACAAGAGATAGTTAAAACTAAAAAAGAAGCGATCGAGCAAGCTATTGAGACAATCAGAAACAGACTTGATCAGTTCGGTTTAACTGAGCCTGTGGTTGCAAAACAAGGTGAAGAAAAGATACTTGTTCAATTAGCAGGGATCAAAACAGCTGCAGAAGAGCAACGTGCACGTGAGTTGATCTCTCGTGCTGCAAAACTTGAGCTAATGGCTGTTGATGAAGATAGAGCTGCGCGTGTATCTGTAATGACTGATGAGGAAGCTGCAAAATACGGTGATGTTATTCTTCCTGATGCTAAGAACGAGTTAAACAGATATCTTGTTAAAGAGATCCCTGTCCTTGATGGAAGCATGTTAACTGATGCACATGTAGGCTTTGATCAAAACAACCGTCCGGTTATCAACTTTACACTAAACGCTGAGGGTGCTGCAATATTTGGAGACTTTACAGGTAGAAGTGTGGGTAAACGTTTAGCGATCGTTCTTGATGGAAAAGTTTATTCTGCTCCAAATATTAACGAGCGTATCGGTGGTGGAAGTGGTCAGATATCTGGTGACTATAGTGTTATGGAAGCAAAAGATCTAGCTATAGCTCTTCGCTCAGGCGCACTTTTAGCTCCTGTATATATGATGGAGAAACGCTCAGTTGGACCAAGCTTGGGTGCTGATTCTATTAAAGCTTCATTGGTTGCGTTAATTGGCGGATTTGTTTTAGTAATCATCTTTATGGTCGTGTACTATAAAGCTGCAGGACTTATAGCAAATATCGCACTTATTGCAAACCTGTTTATAATACTCGCAGTTATGAGTCTATTTGGTGCGACACTAACATTACCTGGTATGGCTGGTATTGTACTGACCGTCGGTATGGCAGTCGATGCAAATGTTATCATCTCTGAGCGTATACGTGAGCTTGTTTATCAAGGTAAGTCAATACACAAAGCGATAGAAGAGGGTTACTCTAATGCTATGCGCGCTATTTTAGATGCAAATATAACAACACTTATTGCGGCAGTTGTTTTATACGCATACGGTACTGGTGCTATTAAAGGTTTTGCTATCACTATCAGTATCGGTATCTTAGCCTCTATGCTTACAGCTATCCTTGGTACACATGGAATATATGAGATGTTAGAAAAGAAAATTCAAAAAACTAAGAATAATTATTTTTGGTTTGGGATTAAAGGGTAATAATGGAATTTTTTAAATATACAAAAACCTTTAATTTTATGGGAAAATCAAAGTTAGCGATGATTCTCTCAATTATTTTGGTTTTAGGCTCTTATGTACTTCTAGCTACCAAAGGTTTAAACTACGGTGTTGACTTTGCAGGTGGTACGGTTGTACAGGTAAAGTATGACACAACTGCACCTATTGATGACATGAGAGAGAAGTTAAAATCAGATAAGCTTTTTAACGGTGCATCAATAACTGAGTTTGGCTCGCCTGATGAGGTAGTTATCCGCATGAAAACTACTACTGCTAGTGTGACTGTAGATATCGGTGATGTAACGCGTCAAGCACTAAAAGGTACGGGAGAGTATGAGATCCGCCGTGTTGATATAGTTGGACCAAAGGTTGGAAATGAGTTAAGAGAAAAAGGTATTATGTCTTTAGTCTTAGCTACTTTAGGGATCTTAGTCTATGTAGCATTTAGGTTTGAGTGGCGTTTTGCCGTAGCATCTATATTTGCTCTTGTTCATGACGTCTCGATCGCCCTTGGTGCGATCACGCTTGTTGGACTTGATGTAAACTTAGATGTACTAGCTGCACTTTTAACTATCCTTGGTTACTCACTAAACGATACTATAATAGTATTTGACCGTATCCGTGAGGGTGTGACAAACAACAGAAACTTAAGCCTAGAAGAAAATATTAATGAGTCTGTTACACGTACCTTAGCTCGTACTACACTTACATCATTAACTACCTTCTTTGTTGTGTTTACTCTGTTTATGTTCGGTGGTGAGATAATCCATGCTTTCGCATTTACACTACTTGTCGGTGTAGTTGTCGGTACATACTCATCTATTTTTGTCGCTTCACCAATTCTAATGTGGTTTGGTTTTTCAGTAAAAGATTACCACGCCAAGTTAGCTAAAAAAGCTCAAAGAGCAGTAGAAAAAGAGCGTATGCGCGCTCAGTTTGAATCTGGAGTAATGTAGTCAAATACTACTTTGATTGAGCTTTTAACGAGAAAAGCTCAATCCAAAACCAACTTTATTGATATAATTGTTGTAATCAATCAGACTCTCACCATATCCAGAAAAACCTTTAACATACCAGTATGTACTCTCAGCATTTAAAAACGGATATGACCAGTTTAGCTCAACTGCTCCTCTTGAGTATTTGAAGTTATATCTTGCATGTAGCTCCGAGAAGCTTTTCCCATAAGCATAATATAGACTTAGTGCATTGTAACCCAAGTAATGCATAAGGTCAGGGTTATCATCCGGCTCTTCATCTTCATTTTCAGGGATACGCAAATAAGCAGTCAATTTTAAAAATAGTGATTTGTACTGAAATAATGCAGATGCTTCAATATAGTCCCATGAACGTGAATTATTCTCAAACCACTCAGGGTGAGTAGTCGTTAAATTATTATCCGCTGATTCATTTTGAATATCTTGTAGCGTTATATTTCCTTTACCGTTTGATTGATGTGCATAACTAAGTGTAAAGGCAGTCAATGATATATCTTTATACCTTACATCTAAAGGAAAAGTTACCATAAATTCTGGATTGTAGTTTGTCTCACGAAATGGTTTAGAAGTCGTATATATCTGCCAAAAAGATCTTTGTGTATATCCAAGGGTATATATCTCGTTAAATCCAAGCAGGTCACTATAAATATCAAAGCCAATACTTAGTTGAACTTCTGCTTCACAGTTTGTATATGAATCAGACGGAACATATGATTTGTACTTATAATCACCGCAACTAATCGGTAAAATATAGTTTACTTTATGAGCTTTAAACCCATAGTTATTATATATTTTTTTCTCTATCATCTTTTTTGCATCAGGGTCATCAATTGAAAGTTTGTTGATAAAATCACGACGTTTCTTTTCTAAGTCATGGTATTTATTTTCTGAGTTTGATAAATAATGGATTTCAGATGATATTTTGTACCATTTGTTAGATTCTTGCAAATCTTTGTTTGTACCGATACCATACTCGGACATCAAGCCTAAATAAAATGCAGCGTCAGCATCATTCTCTTTTTTGGCAGAAAGTGTATATAGAGAGTATGCCTCAACAAATTTTCCATCGTTAAAATTGTCTTGTGCCTGTTGGAAAAAAGACTGACCCCATAGTGAAATAGTAAGTGCAATTAAAAAAAATATTTTCATAAGCAAATTATAGTATAACTATAGTCTCTTGTACTAATAGATATGACATAATTTTATTTCAGTAGCACCTTAACAATTTTTTAGTATAATCACTCACTAAAATACACTGTTTATTTATGTAATAAAATTAAGGATTAAAGATGGATTGGGGTAAAGTAATATATGTGTTTTTCTCACTGATGAGTTTAACATCGATCGCGGGTTTTTTATATGAGCATAGTGCTGTAGCACTTTTTGTAGCGGCAAGTTTAAACCTTGTATCAACATTTTTAAAAATTGGTGTAAGAAACTTATTATCAGCCGAACTTTTAGCTTCTTCACTTGTAGCTGATCTACACCTAATTCCTGCTTTTATATATCTACAGGTAGTCGGCAACTTAGAGTGGGCAATAGCTCTAACAATCGGTGCTTTAATAGCAAACTTATTCTCGGTAGGTCTAGTATATATTGAGAGTTCAAAAATCAACGACGAATATTAGGAAATTTTAATTGGAATACAATTCACAGCAGATAGAAAAAAAATGGCAAAACTATTGGAAAGAAAATAGAAGTTTTGAGCCAAGTGAAGACTTCTCTAAAGAGAAAAAATATATTTTAAGTATGTTTCCGTTTCCAAGCGGGCGCTTACATATGGGACATGTTAGAAACTATTCGATATCTGATGCATTCGCGCGTTACTATCGTCAGCAAAATTTTAATGTACTACACCCAATCGGTTTCGATAGTTTTGGTATGCCTGCCGAGAATGCAGCTATCAAAAACGGTTCACACCCAAAGGGTTGGACATACGACAATATAGACTACATGAAAAACGAGTTTTATTCACTCGGTTTTTCATTTTCACGTGAACGTGAACTTGCAACTAGTGATGAATTGTATACTAAGTTTGAGCAAGGTTTCATCATCGACATGTACAACAAAGGTCTTCTTTACCGTGAAAAAGGTCTTTTGAACTGGTGCCCGCATGACCAGACAGTACTAGCAAATGAACAGGTTGTTGATGGTTGCTGTTGGAGATGTGATACTCCTATCGTTAAAAAAGATATGAACCAGTACTACTTTAAAATCACTAAATATGCAGATGAATTGATAGATGATCTAAAAAAACTTGAAGATGGTTGGCCAAAACAAGTACTGACTATGCAGGATAACTGGATAGGAAAATCTAACGGTTTAGAGTTTGATCTATTTTTTGATGAAGCTTCATATGCCAAACTAAATAACAAGTTCGAGTCTTTTGATGTATTCACGACTCGTCCTGATACTATCTATGGGGTGAGTTATACGGCGCTAGCTCCTGAGCATGACATAGTAACTTATATGATAGAGAACAAATTATTAAGTGATGAAGTGATCTCTGAGATTGGGGCTATGAAAAACGCTTCAAATATCGACAGACAAAAAGAAAAAGCCGGAATCGATCTAGGTATCCGCGTTAAGCATCCGCTTTTAGATAAAACCGTTCCTGTTTGGATAGCTAACTTTGTACTTATGGATTACGGAAGTGGAGCTGTTATGGCGGTTCCTGCACACGATGAGCGTGACTTTGACTTTGCAAAAAAATACAATCTTGAAATAAATGCAGTAATAAACCCTAAAGAGGGTGAACATGACTTTACTTCTAGTGCTTATACTGAGCGCGGTGTATTATTTAACTCCGGTGAGTTTGACGGAATGGATTCTAAAAAATCTCAGTTTAACATCATCAAATATTTTGAAGACAATAGTATTGGTAAAAAGACTACAAACTACAAACTTAAAGACTGGGGTGTATCGCGTCAGCGTTACTGGGGTGCGCCTATACCTTTTGTTCATTGTGACAAATGTGGTCTGGTAATGGAGAAAAAAGAGAACCTTCCAATAGCACTTCCTGAAGATATAGAGATCACGGGTGAGGGAAATCCTTTAGAGAAACACCCTACATGGAAGCATTGTACATGTCCTGAGTGTGGTGCTGATGCGGTGCGCGAGACAGATACTATGGATACATTTGTTGAATCTTCTTGGTACTTTTTACGTTTTTGTGCAGATGCGTCAAACTGGGAAAAAGAAGCATTTAGTCAAGAGCAATTAAAGTACTGGATGGGTGTTGATCACTATGTAGGCGGGATCGAACATGCAGTACTTCACCTGCTTTATGCACGCTTTTTTACAAAAGTATTTCGTGATTTAGGATATTTAGACTTCGATGAGCCTTTTGATAAGCTTCTAACGCAAGGAATGGTACTTAAAGACGGTGCAAAAATGTCAAAAAGCAAGGGAAATACTGTTGACCCTGATGCGATAATAGAGAAATACGGTGCAGATACTGCAAGACTTTTTATCCTTTTTGCAGCTCCACCGACACAAGAGTTGGAGTGGAATGACTCAGCGGTTGAGGGTGCGTACAAGTTTATAAAACGTTTTTACGACAGAAGTTCAAACATTGTAGCTACTGATACTATTCCGACAATCGATCACGGCTCACTTAGCAAAGATGAAAAATTTGCTCGTAAAAAAGTATATGAAGCGCTTCAAAGAAGTAATGACGTGTTTTCTGAGCGTTACACTTTTAACACGATGATAGCAGGTGTTATGGAAGCTATGAATGCACTAAATGCTCAGTCAAACTCTGATGTGTGGAGTGAGGGTTATTGGATACTTAGCTCTATTATGGAACCTGTTATCCCACATGTAGCTAGTGAGATAAGTGATAAATACTTTAACTTAAATAACTTTGCACCTCAAAATGTTATAGATGAAGTCTTTGTTGAAGACTCTATTACTATGGCAGTCTCTATAAACGGTAAAGCACGTACTGAGATCGAAGTAGCGATTAATGCCGATAAAGACAGCATTATAGCCCAAGCAAAAGAGGCGGGTGCTAAGTGGATTGATGGCAAAGAGATCATTAAAGAGATCGTTGTTCCTAAAAAACTTGTTAACTTAGTAGTAAAAGGTTAAATGTGAAAACAGCTGTTGTAAAAGTAATTTTAGCACTAACTATAGTCTCTCTTATAACAGCTTGCGGCTACAGACCAAGTGCTAAATTTTCACGTGAGCTTTTAGGACAAAAGATAAGTACCGAGGTCCAAATCTCTGCACAAAACCCTGAGAATACTGTTTTGATAAAAGATGCTGTAGATTCAGCGATCGTTGAAACTCTACAGGCATCTTTAACAACTAAAAATGATTCGGATACTCATCTTAAAATAGTAATGGCAAATCCAAGTTATGCAGCTATTCAGTACGATGCAAACGGGTATATAATAAGTTATAGAATGTTAGTTACGCTAAAAATAACTAAGTATAAAGAGGGTAAATCTAAAACCTATAAATCAATAGGCTCATACGATTTTAGTGTAACTCCAAACTCTGTTATAACAGACCAAGAACGTTTTGACGCTATTAAATTTGGTGCTGCAAAAGCTATAGATTCTTTTATAGCAAAACTTGCAGCTGAGGGTGCTAGAAACAAAAAGGAGTAGGCAGTGACAATTCAAACTATTATTAAAAAAGCTATTAAGAGGTTAGAAGATGAGGGAAAACTTCTAACACCTGAGTTTTACGCAGACGCATTTTGCAAAGAGGCTAAGCTTGCTAATATGAGCGTTGAAGACTGCTCTCAGGTAGAAAAACATATATCTACCTTGAATAAGGACTTTCAAAATGAGTTACATAATTACCACATAAAAACCCTACATGAACTTACTCGGTTTTTGGTAGCCAGACTAAACAGAACGAATCAATCCACATGCTCTCAAAATCTAGAAGCACAAATAATATTTACAAAAAGAATCTTACAAGTTGTAACTGAACTACATAACAAAGAGGCAAGTGAGTTAGCGAAAAAATCTCTTACTCTTCTTGATTCTAACCCAAACGTAGCTCAGATAGAGCAGTTTCGCCAACTATGGATGAACTTCATAACTACCTATGACAACTCTTTTTTACAAAAGATAAAAGTAAAAGATAAAGAGGATCTGAGAAAGTCGATAGAAGATATAGACTTAAGAACTTTATCTAAAGAATCTTCATTAGTAGATTTTAATACTATGAATGAGATATCATCTTTGTTGATCGCTTCATTTGTACCTTCAATAGCTTCAAGCGTTAATGATAAAATAGCCGATCTGTCTCAAAGAATAAGAGCAAAACCTGAACTATTATCATCTGCATCTATTGAAAAAGAGGTAAAAGAAGCTATACAGCTAAGGATAGCACTTGATAAAGAGTCTTTAAAAGAGATGATAGAATCACTTGATGGTGTACTTGATAAACTCTCAATCAGACTAATAGAGATGATAGAGAGAAGTGATAAATCTACTGTTGAGATAGAAGATATTAAAACAGAGCTAGAAAAGTACAATGAAGACAGTGAAAAATCAAAAGAAAATTTTAAAACAGCTCATAAAAAACTTTATACTTTAGCTCTTGCACTTGAAGAGAGTACTAAAAACTTAAGTTCTGATTTAAACAAACACAATGATGAAGTAAATGCACTCTCAAAAAGGGTAGAGGCATTAGAAAATGAGCTTGAAGAAGCTAGAGCTGAGTCTAAAGAGGACTTTTTAACTAAACTTAACAATAAAAGAGCTTTAGATGAACTTATGGATCTAAAAGAAGCAGAGTTTGATAGATATGGTCATAATTACTCTATTGTTATGCTGGACATCGACCACTTTAAGTCAGTCAATGATAACTTTGGACATGACGCAGGTGATGCTGTGCTTAAAGCTTTTGCCGGTATATTAAAAAAAGAAGCAAGAGCTTCAGATATTGTAGGAAGATTCGGTGGTGAAGAGTTCATGGCGATATTAGAAGAGACAGATACTAAAGGTGGAGTTATGTTTGCAGAAAAGGTACGTAAACATGTAGAAAAAGCTAAGTTTATGTACAGAGGCGAAAGAATAGAAGTTACCGTAAGTTCAGGTGTGAGTGAAAGAAAGCGAAATCTATCTTTAAAAAATACAATAAAACATGCTGATGAAAATCTCTATAAAGCAAAAAATAATGGAAGAAATCAAGTAGTATATAAATAATATGACCTTTGAGAAAATAGTACAAGATATAGATAGACTTCCACCACTTTCAAATGCTGCAAATGCTGTCAGAAGCATGTATGCAAGCGGTCTTGAGTCTATGAGTGTGACAAGTCTAGTTAGAGTTTTAGAATCAGATGCCATGCTAATGGCGAATTTATTAAAGATAATAAACGCACCGTTTTATGGACTTAGAAAAAGAGTTCTAAATGCGATGCAGGCAGTTACTCTTCTAGGTACGCACAGGGTCTATATGTTTGTTGTAAAGTATTCAATAGATGAAACACTAAAAGCAGATACCAGTGTATATGGTTTTGATACTAAACAGTTCAATGAATTGTGTCACTTGCAAAGTACACTTATGTATCAGTGGTATTCTCAGCTTAACATGTCAGATGCAAAGCTATTATCCCAGCTATCACTTATTATGGAATCAGGAAAACTTTTACTTGCAAGTGAAGTAAAAAAAAGTGACTATGTAGGTGAGTTTAGAAAAGCATTTAATGAGTGTGAAGATATATGTAAGTTTGAGAAAGAACTTATTGATATCAGTTCTTACACTATCAGTGCCGAACTCTTCAAGCACTGGAACTTAGATGAAGTGTTTATAGATATATTATATGCTTTGGATTATGATGAGGCTGAATTTAAAAAGTTAGATCTTGAACTGCAAAAATATACAAAGTTGATAGATATAATCATAACTACCATAAATGTAAAAGAGATATTGAGTGAACATTCAATTTTAGAAGCTTCCAAAAAAGTAAGACAGCTAGGTCTTAGCAGTGAGAAGTTTGAACAAAGTGCTTATAAAGTAAGAGATGCATACTTTAATTGATTTTTTAGACTCAAAACCATTATATTATGATGAGATAGACTATAAACGCTTTCCAAAGATATATGAAAAGATAAAGAGTCATTTCAAACTGCCAAAGGTCATTCATCTTATCGGCACCAACGGTAAAGGTACTACAGGCAGGTTTTTGGCTACTGCACTTTTTAACAATGGCTTTAAAGTAGGACACTATACATCTCCACATATTTTAAAGTTCAATGAGAGGATCTGGATAAACAAAACTGATATAGATGATACGGAACTGGATAAAACTCATCTAAGACTTGTTAATATGTTAGATAAAGACGATGTGGATGCACTTAGTTATTTTGAGTACACTACACTTCTTGCTATGCTTGTTTACGAGGATTGTGATTATGTAGTTCTTGAAGCAGGACTTGGCGGAGAACATGACGCAACTGCAGTATTTGATAAGACTTTGACACTTGTAACCCCAATAGATATAGACCATCAAGCTTTTTTAGGTGATGATATAAACTCAATTGCAAAAACAAAATTAAATGCAATTCAAAACAATGCGATATTGGCAAAGCAAAAACATAAAGAGGTTTATGAAGTAGCCTCTAAAATTGCTTGTATACATGTAGAGAAAGTGGAAGAAGTTTTAGATGAAAATGACTATTCTAAGATATTTGAAATTTCAGAAAATCTATCTTTGCCTACTTATCTTAAAGACAATCTAGCACTTTCAATAGCTGCACTAAAGTTTTTAAATATAGACTATAAAGTTTCTGATCTTAATGGTGCCAGACTTTTTGGACGACTCAGTAAAGTAGCCCAAAATATCATAGTAGATGTTGGTCATAACCCGCTGGCTGCAGCCTCAATAGTTAAAGAATTAAGTGGTGAAAAATTTATTTTGATCTATAATTCTTATAAAGATAAGGACTATAAAACGATCTTAAGTATATTAAAACCTATCATAAAAGAGGTCCGAATTATCGACATTTCAGACCAAAGAATAGAAGTTAAATCAAAAATTCATAAAGTTTTAAACGATTTAAAGGTACAATACTCCCAACTTAACAAGATAGAACCTAATAAAAAATATTTAGTTTTTGGTTCATTTAGTGTAGTTGAAACATTTGTAAAAGAGTATATGAAATAGATGAATAACCACTTTACGATTACTATTAATGATGACAACGGTGTAAGACAGTTTAATCTTCATCAAATAGTAAAAAAAGCAATATGGTATGTTTTAGGTTTTTTAGGATTTATCGGTTTTTTTGCCGTAGGTACTATACTTTATCTAAACTATTCTGTAGAGCAAATTGCAAACAAGCGTCAAGAAACTCAAAATGCATATGCTGAGCTGAAAAACAAAAATGAAAATCTTAACAAAAGTATGAAAGAAACTCAGGTAGCTCTGTTTTTAAAGAAAAAAGAGTTAAATGAAGTTTCTGATTCACTCTCGGAGATCGAGACGCTTATCGGTATTTCACCGGTAGATGATACATCACTTCAAGAGAGAGTTAGTAAAACAAAATTAAACTCTGAACATATGGCATCTCTGCTTCAGTTTATTCCAAACGGCTCACCTGTTCAATACAGGGGCGTAACAAGTAAATACGGTTACAGGATACATCCGACATTAAACAGAAAAGAGTTCCACCGTGGTTTAGATATGCGTTCCCCTATGAAATCACCGGTTTATGCAACAGCAGATGGTGTAGTAGAGTATGCTGGATATCATAAAAAAAGTGGTTTCGGAAGACTAGTAATATTAGAACATAATTACGGATTTAAGTCATATTACGGACATTTAAACAAAGTAGTAGTAAAATACGGAAAATTTGTAAAAAAAGGTACGCTTATCGCATATTCAGGGAACTCTGGAATGAGTAGTGGTCCACACCTTCATTATGAATTAAGATTCTTACACAGAACAGTAAACCCATTCTATTTCGTAAAATGGAATGTACAAAATTATAAAGCTATATTTGAACAGGAGAAAAAAATACCATGGCAATCTTTAATAACGGCGACAGCACACATCAAAGTACCCAAACCGACACAAACACTACCATTATCACAGCTGGCTCTTCAATTAAAGGAGAAATGAATCTAACATGTAATCTATATGTAGATGGCGAACTTGAGGGTAAAATAAACTCTTCTAAAGAGGTTAATATCGGTAAGAACGGTCACATTAACGGTGACGTTACTACTAAAAGATTAGTAGTTCAAGGTTTTGTTGAAGGTACACTTCACGCAGACCGCGTAGAGATAAAAGCTAACGGTCACATAAGAGGGACTGTTGAAGCAGCAGAATTAGTTATAGAAGCAAAAGGTATATTTGAGGGTAATTCAATAGTTAAAGGTGCAAAAGAAGCTCCTAAAAAACTAAATATCGCAAATACTACAACTCCTCCAAAAGAAGAGATCGATGAAGAGATAAAAAAGGCGTAAATGTCCCAGTCGATATTTTTTGAATATCTAAGTAAAAATAAAAATTTAGACTTAGATGTATTAATTTGTGAAGATTCACAAGAAGCTCACTCTTTAGAGAGTGTGTGCAAATTTTTTAACAAAGATGTTTTACTTTTTCCAGATTTTCGCCCGGCCTTCGGGGATGATCTGCGTGTATACAAAGAAGAATTGCATACTCTGTTTTCTCGCCTTAGAACATACTACAAATCAGACAATAAACCACTAATAATATCCCCGCTAAAGACTTTATTGTTTCATATGCCAAAAGCAGAACTACTTGAGTCAACTACTTTAGAGTTTGGCGGCACTATTGATCTGAAGGCTTTTAAATCTCAGATGCTTCATTGGGGTTATAACTTCGTTGATATGGTTCAAGTAGAGGGAGAGATATCTTTTCGCGGAGACATAATCGATATATATGTCCCAGCTTCAGAACTGCCTATTCGTGTATCATTGTTTGACGATGAGATTGAGCAGATAAAATATTTTGAACTTGAATCTCAACGTACAAAAAAAGAGGAACTTGATAAGTTTGAAATAACTAGTGCATTTTTCTCTTTAGATGAAAGCTCTTATGATAAGCTAGTTGAAAAAACAGAAGCAAGCCCGTATGATGCACTTGTAAAAGATGTAGCATCTCTTGGTCTATGGCATTTAGAAGATATGGCTTACGATTTTATAGAAGATAAAAATGTAAAACTGGTTCGTAACCTAGATAATGTTTTAGTAGATGCATATGCACTAAATCATCCACAACTCTCACGTGATAAGTTTAATCTAGAAGTTTTAGATGATTCGGATGATTATAAAGATCTGGTTGTCGCAGATATACACTCGCTGCTTAAAGTACATAAAGATAAAAAGATAACTATTATTGGCGCAAATGAAGCTGTAATGAAACAAGTAGGGCTTTTTGACCTTACAAATGTAACAGAAGTTTATGCGCCGTATATTTTAAATATTTTAACTCCAGATGAGCTAGTAATATCACTAAACAAACCGGATAAAAAACGTCGCCGTAGAAAAAGCTCTATTTTACTTGATGATTTGAAAAAAGGTGACTATGTCGTACATGAAGACTACGGTGTAGGTATATTTGACTCTATTGAACAAGCTGAAATACTCGGCGGTGTAAAAGACTTTATAGTTATCAAATACGTAGGTGATGATAAAGTCTTACTGCCAGTTGAGAATTTAGACTACATAGACCGTTACATCGCTTCAGGCGGTTCGGTTCCTGTTTTAGACAGACTTGGAAAAGGTAGTTTTGGAAAGCTAAAAGATAAGGTTAAAAAACGTCTTTTAGAGATAGCCGGAGTTATAGTAAACACGGCTGCTGCACGTGCACTTATAAAAGCACCAAAGATAAACATAGCTAAAAAAGAGCTTGAAGAGTTCCAATCTAAGGCAGGGTTTGATTATACGGATGATCAAATACAAGCGATAGATGAGATAATCAATCAGATGAGCGGCGGTCATATCATGGACAGACTCCTTAGCGGTGATGTCGGTTTTGGTAAAACAGAAGTCGCTATGAATACTATATATGCAGCTTATAAATCTGGATATCAATCAGCTTTAATCGTTCCGACTACACTTTTATCTGCTCAACATTTTAGAAGCCTGGATGACCGCTTTAGCGAGCTTGGCATACGTTATGCTAAATTAGATAGATTTGTATCTGCTAAAGATAAAAAAAATGTAATAACTGCACTTGCATCGGGTGAGCTTGATTGTGTTGTTGGTACACATGCACTGTTTGGACTAGAGTTTAAAAACTTAGGCGTTGTAATCGTGGATGAGGAACATAAGTTTGGTGTGAAGCAAAAAGAGAAGATAAAAGAGCTTTACCATAATGTCCACATGCTTAGCATGTCGGCTACTCCGATCCCACGCTCATTAAATCAGGCACTTAGCTCGATCAAGACTATGAGTCAGCTTCTAACTCCGCCAAGTGCAAGGCAGGGTGTTAGGACTTTTGTTAAAGAGTATAATGAAAAGCTAATCAAAGAGGTCATTCTTCGTGAGCTTCGCCGTGGCGGACAAGTTTTTTATATCCACAACTCAATAGACCATATGCCTATAAAAATGGGTGAGATAAAAGCAATACTGCCAGAGCTTCGCGTAGTTATGCTTCACTCTAAGATATCATCTGCAGAGACTGAAAAAGAGCTTCTAAAGTTTGAAGCGGGTGAGTATGACATGATGATAGCGACAAGCATCATAGAGAGCGGTATCCACATGCCACGTGTAAACACCATCATAGTCGACGGTGCTGACAGATTTGGTATAGCGGACCTTCACCAGCTTCGCGGTCGTGTAGGTCGTGGAGCTTATGAGGGCTTTGCTTATTTTATAGTTGATAACAAAGAAAACCTGACAGATGAAGCTAAAAAACGTCTGCTTGCACTTGAATCTAACTCGTTCTTGGGAAGCGGTTCTGTTCTGGCTCATCATGACTTAGAGATCCGCGGCGGTGGAAACTTAGTGGGTGATGCACAAAGCGGACATATAAAAAATATAGGTTACTCGCTCTATCTTAGAATGTTAGAAGATGCCATCCGTGAACTTAGCAATACTCAAGAGTCTACACGTGACAAAGTTGATATAAAACTCACAATTAGGGCGTATCTGAGTGATGATATAATCAGCGAAGACAGACTAAGACTAGATATATACAGACGTCTCTCTGCATGTGAAGAGAGTGTAGAGGTCTATGAGATCCAAGAGGAAGTCATAGACCGCTTCGGTGAGTTAGATGCACCGACTCGTCAGTTCTTTGAACTTATGGAGATGAAACTTTTAGCGCTTGATAAGAAGATAAAAAATATAGCTAACTACGGGCAGAGTATAACTTTCACTTACAAAAATGAGTCTAAAGATAGTATAAAATCAAACTCTAAAGATGATGACGACATCATCAAATCTGTACTAAATTATCTTAGAAAAGCCTAAGGTAATCTAGCTCTTTACTCTTTATCAAAGCTATCGACAATGATAGCTCCCATAGAAGCAGGCATAGTGATTACAATAAGTCGTTTTAATGCGATAAGTGTGTCTGTAAACAATGGAAATTTATCCAATGAAAACAGTACCAAGCCGACAACCACTGCCGTAATAGCATAGGCAATAGCGATACGCGATAAAAAAGCTGGAATCCTGTATTTTACATTGGCTTGGAACACGCTTCCATATGTAAAAATACCTAAGAATAATATGGATAAGACGAATAAGGTAAGTAGATTAGTTAAAGGAAGTGTCTCGCCTAGTTTCCAAGCCTCTTCTGAGAAAGAGATTGGAACTGCTAAAACAAATGCACCAATTGCAACTTGACCTGCATCCTCTAAGTTAAAGCTTAGTTTCATATACACCCCTGAGTATTCATTTACACTAGTAGTATACCAAATATGTTAAAGAACAACTATTGTGGATGTAAAAAGACTCTAAAGATGATGATGACATTATAAAGTCTGAACTGACTTATCTTAGAAATGCAAAGCCAAAGGGTATTTAGAAGTAAATATAAATACTTATTGAGTCAGTTTAATATTTATATATTTAAGTTAATTACTCGAATACAATATCAAGTTTTTCTTTAACTCCTTTATAAATATATTCGTCAAGTATAAACATTGATTTAATGTTTGACAATAGTATTGAATGGTATTTTTTATCAGTTTTAAAAAAGTTTGTTACAGAAGTTTCTGACTGACCCCTAGATTTATATAAATTATCTAACTGAACAATTATCTGATTAAATAAAGAATCTAAAACTATTTCAAAATCATCTGGTCGATCTGGGTTAAAAAGACTTCCACTTAAATTGTCACTAGATATGTCATTGGACCATTCCGAAGTCTCTGGTTGAAATTTTAAATTAATTAACTTTCTTTTATGTTTTATTAAAAATCCAATAATTGCAAGTATACTTAATTTTCCATTTTTTGCTATATTAATGTGATCAGAACTTAACTCTTTTTTTAGTAAAAAATTGTCATATAAATGAGATAGTTTTAATATGTCTTTTATAGTATTAAGATCGTGTGTTCTCTTGAAAATTTTATTGTATGTACCTTTATCTGCAAATATTTTTCTTTTAGAACTTCTAGCTGTTCCTGGATGTTGTAAAATCACAGATAGTATAAGTTGACCTAGTACATCATTTTTAACTTTTTGCCATGGCTCAATGTTTTTTTTCCTTAGTAAACCTTCACCTCTCTTTATTTCTAGTAAAATTGGTGAAGTTGAATTTTTTAAATCTTTTTGTAATTGTTTCAACTCTGGTTGATTGGATTTTAAGTCTCTATCGGAAATAGGTTTTTGAGAATTTGATGCTTCTGCGATTTCAGAAATAAAATTATTAAAATATTCATCACCACTTTTATCAGGCTTTATAATTTTACAAGGAATTGGGAAATCAATATTTTCATTACCTCCTTTATAGTTGCCAAGGATAGTTGTTGTTTGACATCCATTAACAATTGAAAAATTTTCTAGTTTCACATTATTACCATCTGGCCAAAAATTTTGACAACCTATTATTATTCCGTTATTAAGAAACCAGAATTTCTCTCTTTTTTTTACTAAAGAATTAGAAATTTGATCATCTATTTTTTTATTTTTTACGAAGTATCTAAAATTTTGTTCGAATAACCCTTGATCTTTATATCTATCAAATAATTTACGTAGTGAAAGGGCTGATATATTAACTAAGATTCCGTTATCATTATTTTCTATAATTCCATGTTCATTATATATATCTATTTCACCGTTTGGAACAAATCTTACACCATCTTCAATAGATTGTATTTGTTGTTCAATTTCATTTTTATAATAAATAGATATTTCATAATCCTGTAGTTCAGATACCTTATTTAAATGATTTTTATATAATTCTTTTGTTTCTTCACTACAATTTGTTCCAAGAAATAATGCTAGTTCAATTGAAAAACTAGGATCATCAGAGGCATAATCATACTTTTCTCTAAAATTTTTTCTTAATTTAGTATTATATGATCCTATTTTTTCATTGTTAAAATCTTCAACTGTTTGTGACATTTTTAGAAAAATATCTTTAATTTGATCTTTTGAGCTAATATTTGAAATATTTTTTGACTGTATCAGTATTAGATTTTTAGAAAGATCATTTTCATCTATTGCTATTAAGTCTATCCCACCATCATTTGATCCATCTGTATAACTATTTAAAAAATCAACTTTGTCATACCTGCCTTCATTATAAAAATATTTATGACAAACTACTCCAAACCATAAATCATCTGATAAAGTTTTTGATATTTTAACTTCTTCTTTAGTTCTTTTTATTGCATTAGGAATTATACTCATTCGTTTCTCCATATTGTTTTTGATTAGAATAATTAAACTATTTATCTAATAATTATATGTAAATTAACTTAAAAAAACAAAAAAAATTACTAAAAGCAGTAAAATATATGTGAGTTAAGAAAATGTGGCTATTAAATAACGAGTTAATTGTTTTAAAAACCATTATTATGGTAAAAAAACTCTCCTAAACCTACCGTAAATATTAATACTCCATAAAGTGAATGCTCGATTATAACCAGTATCAAACAGTTGGTTTTCTTGTAGGTACTTGCAAACATCAAACCGCCGAGTATCGTAAATATAACGGCTAAAATATTTCCAAAAGCTACATGTGCAAAACCAAAAATTATCGCATTTGTCCATATAATAGTAAAAGTAGAAAAGTCTAAAGAGTATCTGTAAAAGAAAAACTGCCTAAATACTAGCTCTTGAGGGATGACTGAAAAGAGCGGATAAAATATAATGACGGCTAGGTATATATATGGGTCATGTAGCACTAAGTCAAAAAGCCTCTCAGGATAAAGCAAAAGTGTAAATATAAAAATTATAATGGCTACAAGAACAAATCTTTTTAATATATAGTGCAACTCTTTTAGCTCAAAGCGGTTAGAAAACATAGCTTGCTTGTGTGAGCTTAATAAAAAGTACGCGTATATAGCAACTATCCATAATGATGGAATGATCATATATTTAGGAAGTGTATGGCTTAAAAGAAGTATTGGAAGTATTATAAATATTAAAATAAATTCTGTTAGGAGTTTTATTTTCATGCACATATTATAGATAAACTTTATTACCAAATAGTACACTAAAAGTAGTGGGTTTTTAAATTATGGTAAAATTCGCATAATTTAAAACTAAAGATTTATTTATGAGAATAGCATTTATAGGTGATATAGTCGGAAGTCCAGGACGTAGCATGTTAAAAGAGCACTTGGCAAAGTTAAAAGATGAGCACTCTATTGACTTCGTTATAGCAAACTATGAAAATGCATCCCATGGCTTTGGTGTGACTTCTAAAAATGCTAATGAGCTACTAAGCTACGGTATAGATGTGATGACTGGCGGTAACCACTCTTGGGATAAAAAAGAGGTAGTAGCCTTGTTTGATACACATGAGATTCTGCGCCCGCATAATTACCCTGAAGAAGTAGAAGGAACAGGGTGTAAGGTTTATGAAGTAGGCGGTGAAAAATTGGCAGTTCTTAACCTTATGGGACATTATTCTATGCCTATGTGTGAAAACGGTTTTCGCGTTGGTCAAAAAACGGTCGAAGAGCTACATGCAGAGGGTGTGAAAAATATATTTATAGACTTTCATGCAGAAGCAAGCAGTGAAAAACGCGGGATGATGATGTTACTGCAAGGTAAGGTGTCTGCCATCATCGGTACACATACACATGTAGGCAGTGATGACTTTCAAATAGCACATGGTACTGCATATCTGAGCGATATGGGACTTACGGGCTGTCGTGACAATGTGATAGGTATGGATGCAAAAACTCCGCTAAAACAGTTCCTAACAGGTGTAAGAGGGCATTTTGACGTTCCTAAAAAGTGTAAGAAGATACTTCAAATGGCTGTTATGGATATTAGCGAGGGAAAATGTACGAGTGCGTATAAACTGAAGATATTTGATAATTCAAATGTTGTTAAAACAGATGCTTGGATTGAAGACTAAGCTGTAAGTTCGTAGTACTTTTCGTTTGCCGCGTAAGTATTTACAAATTTAGCTCTTTGAACATTTTCTTTTAACTCTTTAAACGGGCTGTTATCTACTTGTTTAGGAGTGTTTGGATGTTTTATGATAAGTGAAAACATCTTTGTATTAGCTGCATATGCCGATGGAGCCTGCATCTGTGACTTTATTGTAGTGAGTTTTTTTAAGTCTGTTTCATAAGAGTTTTGCTGTAGTTGTTGGTTGATCCTCTCTTTTGTACCTAATGTTTTATTATGAGATATATAAGTTATCGGAGTGCTTTGTAAAAGCCTTGCCGGTGAAGTTTGAGAATGTTTTAGAGAGTTCTCAAAAAGCTTTGATGAAGAAGATGAAGATGTCTCCCCGTTTTTAGATGTTTTGTTAACAGAGTTTGTATTTAAATATGTACTATAAGTTGATACAAACATAACTACACCTCTCATCTCTATTTTATTATACATTATAAATATTTATTAGTTAAAATGTACTTAATTATAAAATGTAATAATTCACATATAGAGAAATGTTTTTGCAACCATCTTGTAATAATTTTTTTGATACAATATTTACTATATTCATACAGAGGAAGATATGGCTACAACGATTGTAATAGTTGAAGATGAAGAAGATTTACTAGAACTTATAGAATACAATCTTCAAAAAGACGGCTTCGACACGATTGGTTTTTTAAATACTAAAAACGTATTTCAGATGATTGATGAAGAAGATGTAGACCTGCTTATAATGGATAGAAACCTCCCAGGTATGGAGGGTAGCGAGTTTGTAGCTGACCTTCGTGACAACGGTATACAGATACCCGTTATATATCTGAGTGCAAAAAATTCTGACAAAGATATAGAAGAGGGTTTTGAACGCGGTGGAGATGACTATCTGACAAAACCTTTTAACATGAAAGAGCTTATCTTTCGTGTAAAAGCCATACTAAAAAGAACCGGAAATAAACTAAACAACAACTTAAACTTGTCATACAGAGACTTGTTCTTAGAGTCATCATCAAGAACTCTTAAAGTTGATGGTAAAGATGTAGAAGTAACAAAGTTAGAGTTTAATCTGCTTTGTGAGTTTATAAAGAATAAAAACTCGGTACTAGACAGGGATTATCTCTTGGAAAATGTATGGAATGATGGAGGGGATTACCAATACCGTACCGTAAATGTCGCGATAAACAGACTAAAAGAGAAGATAGATCCGGATAAAACAAAAGACTATATACAGACAGTTCGCGGAGTAGGGTACAAACTTTGTTAAAGATATATCAACTTTTCAACATCAAATTTACGGCTCTTTTTGTAGGTGTGATACTATTAACTTCTGTAGTCTCTTATGTAGGTTTGAAATCAATAATAGTAGAACATAATACAGATAACCTAAAAAACGTCATTAAGGTGTCTTCTGAGCTTTTAAAAAATATAAATTCTCTTGAATCATTTGCAAAAAATATTCATGACAATACTAAATACCGTGTGACCATAATAGATACTAACGGTGTAGTTGTGGCTGAGACAAACGAAGATAAAGCCACTATGGATAATCATGCTCACAGATATGAAGTTATGATGGCTAATAAGTTAGAGTTCGGGGAATCTGTTAGGTATTCTAAGACCATAGGTGTTGACTTTTTATATGTAGCAAAGAAGATCACTTATAACTCTAAAAGCTACACTATGCGTATGTCAATGAGTTTAGCACAAGTGCTTAGTCATTTTTATGAACTTAGTTTAAAGATAGGACTGATCTACTTGTTCATTCTTATCATCTCTTTTTACATGTCAAACACCATGAGTAAAAAGATCATTGAAGATATTGGTCGTATCAAAGTTTACCTTGATGAGATATCGGAAAAAAATTATAAAGCTAATTTAAAAGTAAAATATTTTCATGAGTTCTTAGAGATATCCTTACTTCTTAAAAATCTTGTAAAAAAACTTGATAAACGTGACCGCCAAAAACGTAAACATATGGCAAAACTAAGGCTTATGAACAAACAAAGAAACGACATACTTTCTTCTATCTCACATGAGTTTAAAAACCCTGTTGCATCGATAATAGGTTATGCCCAGACTCTGCAAGATGATCCAGATATACCACTTAAAGTACGTACAAAATTCTTAAGTAAAATAAACTCAAACGGCGAAAAAATATCTCAAATGCTTGATAGACTAGCTTTATCTGTTAAGCTTGAAAACGGTGATATTCCAGCTAATATGACAAAGTTCAATTTAAAAGATCTGTGTGAAGATGTAGTGACAAATATATCTTTAAAATACAGAGACAGAGATATATCGTTCTCTGCTGAGAAGATAAAGATAAAAGCAGACAAAACAATGATGGAACTTGCTTTGACAAACCTAGTTGACAATGCTTTAAAATACTCAGAATCAGATGTAGAACTAAGAGTTGAAGATGGAATCGTATATGTTGAAGATAGCGGGATAGGTATATCTGCAGATCAGATCGATAAGATAACCAAAAAGTTTTATCGCGTAGAGAAAAACACTTGGGATAACTCTATGGGCATCGGACTCGCTATGGTTAGTTATATTTTAAAACTACATTCAAGTGAACTACACATAGAATCAGAACCTGCAAAAGGTTCTACATTTAGTTTTGATATTAGATCTTTGATTGTATAGTAATCTTATTTGCTTCAAATATCTCTATCGCTTTAGCTATCATCGGGTCGTCTTTGATATCTGGAGCATTTAACTCTTTAGTATTGTCGGCACTATCGCAGTTAGTTACACACGATGCACTACCACCAACCTCTGCATCTTCAACCATAGAAGTGGTCTGTGGACCATTTATCACGTTTTGAGTAGGCTCAGGTTTTGGTTCATCTACTGGTTCTTGAAATACAGGTTCTGAAACAGCTATAGGCTCAGGCTCTTTTACTTCAGTCTTTTGCTCAACAATTTTTTCCTCTACATGTACAGTTTCTTGTTTTGGCTCTTTTGAACATAGCGTATGTTTTATTTGAGTCTCAAAACCAAATAGCTCACGTACAAGTTGTTTTATAACAGGGAAACCGTGGCGAAGTGAGCTTTTACACTCCTCTTGTGTACAACTCTCCCATGTAAGAACACCGTTTTCTAGTGACTTAAACTCAACACTTTTTTCAAAACATTCACCAAGTTCGGCATTTCTGTCTTTTATGTTTTCTACAAGTTTTAAAAACAGCTCTAAATTCGGATCAACTTTAACTACTACAGGTTCATCTATTTGAACAAACTCTTCTGCTTGAACATGCTCTTGTTGTTGGACAGGCTCACTCAAAGGATCTGTTTGAACACTAGTGTCTATCTCTACTCTTGGAGTTTGAGACTGAAACGATTCTATCATCTGATCTATCTCTTTTATACGAAGAGCTTCAACCATCTTAAAAAATATAAGGCTAAGTACAAATGAACCATCTGCATTGATGGCAAAAAGTGATTTCGCATCACTTAGTATTCTAAAAAATCTGTCAATTACTAGAGTTGAAAAAACAGCATCGTTAGCATACATGCGCTCTTTGAGATATGCAATAAGCTCATCTACTACCATCTCACTTTCATAATCTTCAAGTTGTTTTGTATACTCGACTATCCTTGCGTAATCTTTGGCAAAGATGGCAGAAAATATATCAGATATAAATTTTGGATCAACAAGTCCGAGCATATCCGTAACAGTGTTTACATCAACATGACTTTTAGAGTATATAATAGCTTGATCTAGAAGTGTTAAAGTATCACGCAGACTTCCACTACCGCTTCTTGCCAAGATCTCTAAAGCTTCATTTTCATATGATATTTTTTCCAAATTTAAAATATGGATAAGATGATCGACAACTTTGCTTTGTGCAATACTTTTAAATCTGAAATGCTGAGTACGAGATAAAATAGTAGCAGGCAGTTTAAGAGGGTCTGTTGTTGCTAAAATGAATTTTACATACGATGGTGGTTCTTCTAATGTTTTTAAAAGTGCATTAAAAGCCTCTTTTGTAAGCATATGGACTTCATCTATGATAAATATCTTATATCTTGCAACTGACGGTTTGTATTTTGTATGCTCAATAAGATCACGGATGTCGTCTATCTTTCTTGAACTTGCAGCATCCATCTCTACTATGTCTACATGTCTGTTCTCTAAAGCGTTTACACAGTTTGAACACACACCACATGGATTATGAGATATTCCCTGCTCACAAATAAGAGCTTTAGCAAAGATACGTGCGGTTGAAGTCTTACCGCTACCTCTTAGACCTGAAAACAGATAAGCGTGGCTTAGGCGGTCTGAGTCAAGTGCTAGAGAAAGAGTTTGAGCTATACTTTCTTGACCAATAAGTTCTTCAAAGTTTTTTGGTCTGTATTTTCTAGCTAGTACTTCAGAATTTCCCACGTACGACTCCATCTTAAATAATTAAACGATTTTATCATTTAAAGTGTTAAATTCTTATAAGAGTTACAGACCTAACCAATTATGTGCTACTTTTTTTAGTGCTTCTGGATTTTCAGATGCAAAGAATTTGAGTGAGGTCTCAGGATGGTTCTTGTCAAACTTGAACTGCTCTTCTAGGTGTTCAACTATAGCTTCTCCAGAGTGGATAAGTTTAGTGTTTTCTCCAAAATATTTTTGAAGTTCATCTTCAAGTAAAGGGAAGTGTGTACAACCTAGTATGAGTGCGTCAGGTGATTTTGTAATATCCGAAAAATAGTGTTTGAATGTAGCATCTATGATCTCACCACTGAAGATATCTTCTTCAACAAGCGGAACAAAAAGCCCAGTAGCTTTTGCATTTAGATTAGCAAAGCCAAGCTCTTTAAGACCTGTCTCATAAGCTCCTGATTTTACGGTAGCTTTTGTACCTAAGATAAGGATATTTGAGTTTTTGTCTTGTAGTGAGTTCTTACATGCAAGGATACCAGCTTCAACAACACCTATGACAGGACACTCTGAACTCTCACGCATCTCATCAAGTGCATAAGCACTTACAGTGTTACATGCAACTATTATCATATCAAGATCAAAGTTTTTGAAAAATTCTACAGCTTCGATACCGTAACGGACAATAGTGTTCTTATCTTTTGTACCATAAGGCACACGGGCAGTATCACCATAGTAGATGATCTCTTTAAAAAGTTTGTGTTCGAGCATTGATTTTACAACGCTTAAACCACCGATACCCGAATCAAATACACCAATTTTCACTATTTCCTCCTTTGAAAAAGAAGTAAATTCTTTTCCAAATTCCTATTCTCTAAAGCTTTGCCTATCGGCAAGAAGTTTTCCTCACTACTGCTGTGTATTCATACTCTCTAAGAATTCATCATTAGTTGTCTTTTTGCCCATAGTAGTGTAGATGAACTTAAGTGCTTCTATCTCGTTGTCTTGCTTTTGCATCATTGAGCGAAGGATAAATACTTTTTGAAGTTTATCAGGACCTATTAGAAGTTCATCTTTACGAGTACCAGATTTAAGAACGTCAATAGCAGGATATATACGACGATCAGCGATTTTTCTATCAAGAACAACCTCTGAGTTACCAGTCCCCTTAAACTCTTCAAAGATAACTTCATCCATACGGCTTCCAGTATCTACAAGTGCAGTCGCTATAATAGTCAGACTTCCACCGTTTTCGATATTACGCGCAGCACCGAAAAAACGTTTTGGTTTATGTAGTGCGTTTGCATCAACACCACCTGAGAGAACTTTACCGCTTGAAGGAGTCGCAGTATTATATGCACGTGCTAAACGAGTAATAGAGTCAAGTAATATAACTACGTCACGACCTTGCTCAACACGTCTTTTTGCACGCTCAATAACCATCTCAGCTACTTTGATATGGTTCTTTGCAGGCATATCAAAAGTTGAGCTGTAAACCTCACCTTTAACACTACGCTCCATATCCGTAACCTCTTCAGGACGCTCATCTACAAGCAGTACCATTAAGTCGATCTCAGCATGATTAGCACTGATCCCATGTGCGATCTCTTTTAAAAGCTCTGTCTTACCACTTCTTGGAGGAGCAACAATAAGTCCACGCTGACCCTTACCGATAGGAGCAAAAAGGTCCATCATACGACCAGTCAGACCTTTTTCTCTATACTCTAGTTTAATTTGATCAAGTGCATATAAAGGTGTTAAGTTATCAAAAAGTGGACGTTTTTTACTCTCCTCAGGTGGAAGTGAATTTACAGCTTCTATTTTAATTAAAGCATTGTAACGCTCTTGGTCTTTAGGAGGGCGAACTTGACCTGTTACAACATCACCGTTTCTTAGTGCAAAACGCTTTATTTGAGTGTTTGATACATATGAATCGTTTTCAGAATCATTAAAACTTTTATCGATAGAGCGGATAAAACCGTAACCATCAGGCATGATCTCTAAGATACCGCTAAATAAGATATATCCGCCTTGTGCAGTTTGAGCTTTTAGTATCTCAAATATTAGGTCTTGACGTTTAAGCTCTTGTGGGTGTTCAACGTTTAACTCTTCAGCCAATACAATTAGATCATCTAAACTTTTTATGCGTAACTCATCTACGCTTGCTCCGTTTACCGGTTTATGTGAACGTGTTGAGTTATTATTTTTACGATTGTTGTTTTTTGGATTTGTTGTTTTACGGGGTGTTTGTGAATTAGTATCACTCATAAAGTATCTGCCTTAATGTTTTGGGATTTTTTTTAGTAGGGGTATTTTGAATTTGCAGAGATATCTCTGTCTTAGTTGGCAGTATTTTACAATAAAAATGATATTAAAGTCAAGCTATAGGTTTTCTTTTTGATGTTAAAGCTTTAACAAGGGCAGATTGCATAGATTGGTAAACTTTAAAGTTCTGTTGTAATGCTTTTTCCTCTCTAACAACATCTTTCTCTAGCCTTGCTTTATCTTCTTCTAGTCTTTTTGTGCTTATCGTATCAATATTCATCACATGAAAGTTAATATCTTCTAATTCGATCCTATCCTCTTTTATCTCTAAGCGAAGCTCTTGGATCTCATCATTGATATCATAAGCCATATTTTCATCTTTAGTTACTAGTCTTTTGTCTAAAAGCTCTTTTATTCTATCATTTGCTTCTGATATATAATTTTCAAGATATATTTTTTCTTGTAAAAGTTCATCTTTATACTCAATTGGAGATAGATTATCTATTCTTAGTTTTTCTAAGTTCTTATCTACATCCTTAAGTCTTTTTTTGAGCATGTTTATTTTGTCTCTAGTTTTAAACCACATAGCTATTGTTCCAAATATTGCAGATGGATTATATTTTTGTCCATTGTTATTTATAATAGAAGGAGCCTCATAGCGTCTGCCTTGTTTTATAATAACTTGACCGTTATAGTATTTAATCCAGCTCATAAGATAGTCATCACGGTAAGAGATAGCTTCAAGTATCTTATCGCTAATGTTTGAGAAAACATCTATAAAGTTTATACGAAATATATAACCGGCAAAACCTTTTTTAAACTCAGCATTCTTATCTTCTATCTCTGTAAGTTCATTAGCTATATGATTTTGTATGATCGAATAGATGTTACTTTCATAATAATCATTATTTACTTGTTTTCTTACAAACAGATATTTAAAAACATCATTAGATATTTTTTTTATAAATATATTTAGGGATGTTTTGTCAAAGTACTCTTCATAAAGTCTTTCGATTTCTTGTTCTGGGAATCCGTTGAATCTGTTCGCAATACTTGGTTTGGTATCGTCAACTTCATTTCTTTGTACATGTTGAAGAACCTTGATAACAATTTGTTTTTGTTTAACAAGCACTATATCTCTGTCTTCTAGTTCAAAAACTTCTCTAATAGCTTTTTTAATAAAGTTCTTATTATCTACATCGTCATTTAGATCTTTTACTACGTTCATGACGTCATCAAACAATCTACCATGAATGACAGTTAAGTCTTTGATACCTTTATGCTCAAAGTCGACCAAGTCTTCATTGTCATTGATTAGGTTGATAAGTGTTTGAAAAGTGGTCATTAAATATCTTTAAATAGTATAATTTTTCAACATTCTATCTAAAGATGCTTTAATGCTTAATTAGAGATTTTTAATTTACCCTCTTTTAAAGTTTCTTGTGTACGCTCAGCTAACTTACGCACTTCATCTGCAACAACTGCAAAACCGCGACCATGCTCACCTGCACGAGCAGCTTCAATGGCAGCATTTAGAGCTAAAAGATTTGTCTGATTTGCTATTTGAGAGATTGTATCCATCATAGTAATTAAATTATCGCGTTGTGTTTGTTCATCTGACTCTATCTCTTCATCTGATATCTTTGTGGAATTAGTCTGTTTTTGTTTTAAGTCTTGCTTGTTTTGAACCAGTTTATCTTCTCTTTTTTCTTGTACTTTTTTAACACTATTCTCAAGTTCAACTTTTAACTCTTTGATGTTTTTCGTCAGATATTCTACTTCGTTATTTGCCTGAGTGAGTTTTGTCTCTTTTTGTTTGTTTGAATTTGACTCTTCATCTAACTTTTGTGAAAGCTCTTTATTTTTGCTTATAAGAGATTCATTTTCTTTTTTTAGTTTTTCGTTAAGGTCGTTATTTTCTTGAGTCTGTCTATCAAAATAGTTTTTTTCTTGTGTGTATCTAGCTTGTTCATCATCTTTTTCTTGTTGTAAAAAATAGATATCTTTTTTAACTTTAACTTTTTCGTTCTCGATCTTTGATACTTTAAAAGAAAAGATAAAATACAAAATAGTACTTACGATAATAAAAGTAATAATTACAGACACTATTATGTATAGATATGACGGTCCATTTTCAGCCTTATCTTTATATACGATCTTGTCTTTATAAACTATTTTATCCTGATAAACGATCTTGTCTTTGTATATTATTTTTTCATCTGGTCTTATTTCAAACTGTTTTTCATCTTGTTCTTTTTCTCTTTCTTCTAAGAGCTTTCTTCCGTCTATATTCATTGTTATATAGAGTTTTTTGATAGTTTGAATCTGCTTGGCATCTATTTTACGAGATAACTTGTCTAAAATATTTAAGGTTTTCTTTTCTAATGATTGTAAAGATTTAGATTGAGATCTGTCAAGTGATAATGAAGTAGCTATTTTTTCATGTGTTGACATGATCGAGTAGTATAATAAAACTTTCTCTTCGGGGGTTAGTTTGTTTGAAATATTGTCCAACTCAACGCTTAGTTTCGCATAAGAGTTTTCTATTTCATGTGCAGTATTTGCATATGAGTATATGCTTAAAAGTATGATTAGTATAAGTGTTTTCATACTTTTTTTAAGCAAAATTCATACCATTTTAAGCATAGAGTGATTTGTTATATTCTTCAAATTCTTTAAGTGTTTTTTCAAGGAGTTTTTGAGTATCTTCAAAGATCTTGCTTATCATATCTTCTTTAGTTGTACTTTGTGGAATTTCAAGTTGATTTAGACTTCTGTCAAACATCTCAACGATATTTGTTTTAACATTGTTGATGTTGTTCTCATCTCTGTCTTTACTAGGATTAAACATACCGGCTACTTTATGTGCTAGTTCAGTAACAGGAGTTTTAGGTGCATCTTCACTTAATTCAGCTAAGAAATCATCTATATAAGGTTGTGCTACTTTCATGAACTCATCTATCTCTTTTTGGTCTTGAGCGTCTATACCGTTACTTTTAATAGAAAAACTAAAAGATTGCATTGAAGAAAACTGCATTGAAGTAGATGAGCCTTCTTTACTTTCCTGATGTCTTACAGAAGCAGAATTATGGTTTGCAAAATCAAATTTTATCTCATCACCGCTGCTTGTTCGCATCGCAATGTTCAAGTCGTGAGCTCTGTATGTATCTAATCCGTAGGAAGTCATAATATTTACCTTAATTTTACTTGGATATAATATCGACAATAAATGAAATAAATTAAAGAAAAAAACTATGTCTATAAAAGTGTACAACATACTAGTAACAAATGATGACGGCTATGAAGCAAAAGGGCTTTTAGAACTTACAAAAGCTCTAAAAGAGATAGATGGTGTAAGAGTAACGGTTGTAGCCCCCGCAAATGAGAAGTCTGCATGTGGGCATTCTATCACTCTCACTCGTCCACTTCGTTTTATTGGGATAGATGATGATTTTTTTAAGCTTGATGATGGAACACCGAGTGATTGTGTATATCTCTCATTAGCTTCGATATTTGCACAAAGAAAACCAGACCTGCTCATAAGCGGAATTAACCGCGGCTCAAATATGGGTGAGGATATTACATATTCTGGAACGGCGGCAGGTGCGATGGAGGGAGTATTACACGATATCCCATCTATTGCCATCTCTCAGGTCATGGATTTTACTGATCCTAGTGGTGATTTTGAACTAGCAAGTGAGTTCATACAAGATCTGGTAATTAAGATAAAGAACGGTTCATTTCCACTTCCAAAACGTGAGTTTTTAAATATAAATATTCCTTTTGACAAAAAACAAGCTGAGGTAAAAGTTACATATGCCGGATATAGACACTACGCAAATGATGCACATTCTCATAGAAACCCGCGCGGAGAAGAATTTTACTGGCTTGGTTTACATCCGTTAGATTTTTCACCAAGAGAAGATCAGAGTGCTATGAGCGATTATGAAGCTATAACAGCTGGATATATCTCTGTCACACCTATTATGCTTGATCTGAGTGCGTATAAAAGTATGAAAGGCTTAGAGGCTTGGATAAATACGACAGAATAGAGTTACTTTTAGAAGAAGATCTTCAAAAGCTAAAAGATGCAAAGATCATCCTTTTAGGCGTAGGCGGAGTCGGTAGTTTTTGTCTTGATTGTTTAGTAAGAAGCGGTATTAAAGAGATAACTATCGTTGATTTTGACACATATGATGAGAGTAATCAAAACCGTCAGATGTGGTCAGAACTACATGTAGGCGAGTCAAAAGTCGAAGCGTTAAAAAAACACTACCCGGATGTTAAGACTATAAATGTCAGAATAGATGAACAATGGGTCTGGGATTTTGACTTTGATGAGTTTGATCTTGTTTTGGATGCAATAGATGATACAAAGGCAAAGCTCGCACTTGCACAGAAGTGTTACAAAAAACTAATATCATCTTTTGGAAGTGCAAAACGAATAGACGCATCTGCTGTAAAAGTAGATGATATATGGAAGACTTATGGGGATAAGTTCGGTTCTAAAATACGTTATGAGTTAAAAAAACGTGGTTTTAAAAAGAAATACAAAGTTATATTTTCAAGTGAAGAGGCAAGAGTGAAAGAAAAGGGGAGTTTTATGGGAGTAACGGCTACATTTGGGCTTTTTATGTGTAGTGAGGCAGTTAAGAGGCTGATAAAATGAGAAAAATATTATTTGCTCTTTTATTTAGCTTTACAATTGCTTCGGCACAAGATTTTTTAGAGTTTGATTATGAATTAGATGCTTATTATTCAAACGTTTCTGCTTTTATAGATTTAGACAGTGATAGAAATATAACAGACGGTAATAAGTTAAAAGAGAGAGAAATATACTCTCAACTGCTTTATAAAACATTTGAGCCAAATATTTTTTTAATAGAAGCATCTATCCATCCTATGAATATAGCGGGTACATACTACAGAAAGCATAATCAAGATAAATATACAAAAAACAATGTGAATGATTTTAACTTGGTAAAAGCTCTCACTGCAGGTTTTGAAGAACCTTATTCTCTTACTTTTTTCTTGGGAAGAATGATGCTTTTTAGTCAAAACAACGGTGAACGAGTAGGTAAAAATCGTGCTTATATGGGTTACTTGTTGACAATTGGAGACAAGTCTATAAAAGATAATAAAACATATACCGATAAGTGGGCTAATTTTGAGTTCAAATTAAAAGGTACACGTGAGAAAAAAAATAGGGATCTGGACTGGAGTTTTCGCGGAGGTGCTAGATGGCACTCTAGAGTTGACTTTGTAGATACTTTTTATGTCGGTGCAAGAAGAAGTAGTATAGATTACAATAAGAGTATATGGTCTTTAATATATAACACTACTTTTACAACACTTTTTTCATTTAGAATTGATAACCAAAGGATGACAGATGCCGAGATAGTAGGCGGTAAGATCTTTCCTACAGGCTTAGAGGGACTTAGTTTTGGACTTGAACTAGGTTACCTTTATACTTCAAAACATAAGTATGACGGCATATTAAGAGATGACGGTATCGATAAACACCAAGCCATCATAAGACCGAATTTTAAGTGGAAAATATAACAAGGATAAAAGTAAATAATGTTTGATTTTTTAGATAGTGATTGGTTCAATATAGGTTTAGAGATAGTTTTTTTAATACTTATCTCTTATGATGTAAAAAAGTACATAGAAACTAAGAAAAAAGAGTATATAACTAATATAGTCCTAACGGTAGGTTTTGCTATATGGGTTCTTTACCCTTATTATAAAAGTTACTTTGGATGGCAAGATGCTCAAAAAACGGAGCTCATATCTACATGTATAGATACTAATGAGACAAAACTATGCAAGTGTGTAGATGAGGCTATATTTAAAGAGTATACATACGATGAGTATAAGGTCTTAGATAAAAATTCTTCTGAATATGAAGAGTTTGTTAGTGAGACAAAAGAGGACTGTTTAGATGATGGCTGGTTTTAAAGATAAGCTACATGTAGAGGGGATCGTCGGTGATGGATGTGGAGGTGGTCGTATATTTTATATAGACTCATCTGCTTTACATGTACACGATCCTCTAACAAAGGAAAATATACAACTTCTCAGTGAGATAAAAGATGCTAAAAAGATCTCTAAAAAGGCTTGTATCGTAACTATAGAATGTGAGTTTGAGGTAATAAATTTTGATTTATCTAAAATGATGCGCATCTCTTAAACATATGGGCACAATTTATTTGCTATAATCATAAAACAAAAAATTATTTAGAAAGTATGAACATGGAAAAAGTTGAACCAATGACAATATTTGGCTATAACAAACTGCAAGCTGAAGTTAAAGAGCTAAAAGAGATAAAACGCCCGGCTGTAGTAATAGCTATAGAAGAAGCTGTTGAGCAGGGTGACTTAAAGGAAAATGCAGAATACCATGCAGCAAAAGAGGATCAAAAAACTATTGATAACCGTTTAGCTGAACTCTCAGAAATTCTTGGAAACGCACAGATAGTGGATCCGAGTGAATTAGAACACGCAAAAGTCTCTTTTGGTTCAACTGTTGTTTTAGAAGACTTGGATTCGGGTGAAGAGATGACTTATACTATTGTTGGTGGAAGTGAATCAAATCCTGAGATGGGCTTAATATCTTTTGCTTCACCTCTAGCTAAACAACTTTTAGGAAAAGAGGAGGGCGATGACTTTAAAGTTCGTCTTCCAGGTGGTGAGAAAGAGTTAGAGGTTTTAGAAGTGAAATATCAGGAGATCGTGTTTGAAAGCCATTAAAGTAGGTGTAGTCGGTGCTAGTGGTTATACTGGACTTGAACTTGTTAAGATACTTTTAAACCATCCAAGATTTGAGCTATCTTATGTAGCCAATTCTGAGGGAAATACTACGTTAGAGCAACTGCATCCCTCATTAAGCGGTGTTTGCGATATGCCTGTTGTTAAAGCAGATATGGATGAAGTGGCTGACACATGTGAGCTTGTTTTTTTAGCACTCCCACATAAAACAGCTATGGCATATGTAAAACCATTGATAGCCAAAGGTGTTAAGGTAGTTGATCTCTCAGCTGATTATAGACTTCCACTTAAGACTTATGAAGAATTTTATTGTCCTCATACCGATAAAGATAATCTAGAACATTCTGTATATGGATTGCCTGAGCTGTTTCGTGAAAAGTTAAAAACTGCTAAACTAGTTGCGAATCCTGGATGTTTTCCAACATCGGCAATTTTAGGATTGTTACCTTTTATGGACAAACGCATATCAAACACACCTCTTATCATAGACGCGAAGACGGGTGTCAGTGGTGCAGGTAAAAAGCTAAGTGAGACTACACATTTTGTAAATGTAAATGATAATCTTTTTGCATATAACCCTTTAATGCACAGACATGCACCAGAAATTGCAGACAAACTAAGTATAGATTTTGATGAGGTAAATTTTGTACCGCATCTTGTCCCTGTTACACGTGGAATGTTAAGTTCTATATATATTCAAGTTGAGGGTGATTTTGATGCTGAGGAAGTTTTAAAAGAGTACTATAAAGATAGCCCTTTTGTAAGAGTGTCAAACAAACCCGTAACGATGAAAGATACGGCAGGGACAAACTTTTGTGATATATATGTTAAGAGAAAGGGTACTACTTTATTAATTTTAAGTTCAATTGATAATCTTCTACGCGGTGCATCTAGCCAAGCAGTTGTAAATGCAAATCTTATGATGGGACTTGATGAAGATATGGGCATACCAAAAATTGCATATGTTCCATAAATAGGGTTAGTATTGATTGAGATAAAAGACGGCGCATTCTTAATTTCGGATGCGCACTATTCGCACAAACGTCCACAACTTCTAAATTTTTTTAAAGATATACAAAATAAAAAACTTCTTCCTACTCAGATAATTTTAATGGGTGATATATTTGATCTGTTAATTGGCGGTGTAAACACGACAATAAAAACAAATCAAGAGTTAATTGATATTTTAAATGATATTTCAAAAGATATTGAACTTATATATTTAGAGGGTAACCACGATTTTAATCTAAAAAAAGTTTTTAAAAATATTAAAGTGTTTAAGATATCTGAGCAACCTGTTGAGTGCATTGTAAATAATAAAAAAGCATATTTGGCACATGGTGATTTCAATGCACCTCTTGGGTATAAGATATATACATCACTTATAAGAAACAGATCTGTTCTTTTTGTTTTAAATATTTTTAATACTGTTTTTAATAATCTAATTTTAAAAAAACTAGATATCCATTTAGATAAAAAAGATGATTGTAAAGAGATAAAGAATTTTCAAAATATTGTCAAAAGAAGGTTAAAAGATAAATTTGAATGTGACTACTTTATTGAAGGTCATTTTCATCAAAATCGAACTTTTACATGTGAGAATTTTGAGTACATTAATCTAGCTGCTTTTGCTTGCAATCAAAGATATTTTATTGTAAGATTTGCTAACAAAGAGTTGTTGCAATGCGACAAATACTTGGGGGAATAAAAAATGATGAATGAAAATTCACTAAAAGTCGGTTCTAATGAGATGGAACTTGTTGATTTTCGTATACTTAAACAGCAAGAAGATGGAGTATACGAGGGTATCTATGGAATAAATGTTTCGAAGGTACGTGAAATAATCAAGATGCCAAAACTAACAGAACTACCAGGTACTCCGGAGTTTATAGAGGGTATATTTGATCTACGTGATGTAGTGATACCAGTTGTAAATCTAGCGAAATGGATGGGTGTTGCCGAGCCAGAAGGTTCTGAAAAAAATGCCCGTGTTATTATTACTGAGTTCAATAATGTTCTAATAGGTTTTATTGTTCATGATGCAAAACGTATTAGACGTATCAACTGGGGTGATATCGAGCCTGCTTCTTTTGCAAGTGGAAGCGGTGAGCTTGATGGCAGTAAAATAACTGGTGTTACAAAAATAGAGGGTGACAGTGTATTACTTATCCTTGATCTTGAGAGTGTAGTTCAGGATCTAGGTTTATATGAACCAGAGGTCGATAGTCTCAATAAGATGGTCGATGATGAAAAATTCTCAGGAATAGCACTTGTTTTAGATGATAGTTCAACAGCAAGAAAGATCGTAAAAGATGCCTTGGAGAAAATGGGCTTTAATGTTGTTGAAGCTATGGATGGTCAAGAGGGACTTGATAAGTTAAATGATATTGCTGTTACTTACCAAGAAAAACTAGAAGATAATCTTAAAATAATCATATCAGACGTTGAGATGCCAAGAATGGATGGTTTTCATTTTGCCGCAAATGTAAAAGAGGATCCAAGGTTTAAAAATATACCAATTGTTTTTAACTCTTCTATCAGTGATCACTTTAGCGAAAACAGAGGTATAGAAGCCGGTGGTGAGGCTTATTTAGTTAAGTTCCAAGGTGGAGCATTTTATGATGAAGTGTCACGTATAGTTCGTGCACATATGAAATAGGAGTATAAATATGGATGAATTTCAAGAGATACTGCAGGACTTCTTAGTTGAGTCCTTTGAACTTGTTGAAAAACTAGATGAAGATCTAGTTGAGCTAGAATCAAACCCGGAAGATCTAGAACTTTTAAATGGTATCTTCCGTGTAGCACACACTGTTAAAGGTGCATCATCTTTTTTGAATATGGATGTATTAACTCACTTAACACACCATATGGAAAATATCTTAAACAAAGCAAGACACGGTGACATAGTTATAACTCCGGATATTATGGATGTTATTTTAGAATCAGTTGATTTGATGAAAAGACTTTTAGAGACTATCCGTGATACAAGTAGTGACGGCGGTGTTGATGTAAGTGCTTGTGTTGCAAGACTTGACAAGATCGACGGTGGTGACGGTAATGTTGAAACACCTGTCGTAGAAGCTCCAGCAGCAGAACCTGAAGTAAAAGAGGAAGTGGCTTCTGAACCAGCAAGTGCAGCTTCAGAAGAACCTGATTATGAAAATATGAGTGATGATGATGTTGAAGCTGAGATCGCAAGACTTTTAGAGCAACGCCAATCTGAAGACAGAGCTAAAAGAGAAGCAAAAATAGCAGCTGGTGAAGCAGTTCCTACTCCACCACCATCACCTGAAGAGGTTGCAGCTAAAGAGGAGAAAAAAGCGGATACTCCGCCACCTCCGCCGCCACCTCCACCTCCGCCACCACCTTCTGCACATCATGATGATTCTTCAGACGATGATGCAGGTGGATCAAAAGCTGCACCGGCTAAAAAAGCTCAAACTGTTGAGCAGACCATACGTGTAGATGTTAAAAGACTTGACCACTTAATGAATCTTATAGGTGAGCTGGTACTTGCTAAAAACAGACTAATTAAAATCAATGATGATGTTGAAGAGCGTTATGAGGGTGAAGAATTCTTAGAAGAACTTAATCAAGTTGTATCTATAGTTTCACTTGTAACTACTGACCTTCAGATAGCAGTTATGAAAACAAGAATGCTTCCAGTTGGAAAAGTATTTAACAAGTTCCCTAGAATGATCCGTGATTTAACTCGTGAGTTGAACAAAAAGATAGAACTTGAGATCTCAGGAGAAGATACTGAACTTGATAAATCTATCGTTGAAGAGATCGGTGATCCGTTAGTACATATTATCCGTAACTCATGTGACCATGGTGTTGAAAATCCTGATGTACGTGCTAGTGCAGGTAAAGATGAAACAGGTACTATCAAGCTTAAAGCTTACAATGAAGGTAATCAGATCGTTATTCAAATTGATGATGACGGTAAAGGTCTTGATGTTGAGATGCTTAAAAATAAATCATTGGAAAAAGGTATCATAACTGAAAAAGAAGCAGATATGATGTCTGATAAAGAGGCATTTGCTCTTATCTTTAAACCTGGTTTCTCTACAGCTGCACAAGTGACCAATGTATCTGGTCGTGGTGTTGGTATGGATGTTGTAAAAACAAACATTGAAAAACTAAACGGTATTATCGACATAGATTCAGAACTTGGTTCAGGGACGTCAATTAAGTTAAAGATACCTTTAACTCTTGCTATTATCCAAGCTCTTTTAGTCGGTGTTCAAGAAGAAGCTTATGCTATTCCTTTAGCTTCGGTTATGGAAACTGTTAGAATATCTACTGATGAGATATATACAGTTGAGGGTAGAAGTGTTATGAGACTTCGTGATGAAGTGCTATCACTAGTACATATTGGAGATATATTTGAAGTTGAACGCATTATAGACGGTGGAGAACATGCATATGTAGTTGTCCTTGGTCTTGGTGCTCAAAAACTTGGTCTTATAGTTGATACATTGGTCGGTCAAGAAGAGATCGTTATTAAATCTCTTGGTGAGTATTTAAAAGGTATCGATGGAATCGCTGGTGCTACTATACGTGGTGATGGTGGTGTTACTCTTATTGTTGATGTTGTTGCTCTTATGGAGATAGCAAAAGGTGTAAAATCAACTGTAGGTCAAAACTCGGCTAACTCTTCTGACGGTGTTGTAAAAGAGAAAACACAAGCAAGTGATTATACTATTATGATAGTAGATGACTCTAAAACAGATAGAGCTATTATGAGAAAAGCCATGGAACCATTAGGCGTAACACTTGTTGAAGCAGGTGATGGTCAAGAAGCACTAAATATCTTAAAACAAGGTGATCATACTTTTGATGCAATGCTTATAGATATTGAGATGCCGAGAATGGATGGATACACTCTTGCTACAGAGATCAAAAAGTATAACAGATACAAAAATTTACCACTTATCGCTGTAACATCTCGTACTGGTAAATCAGACCGTATGCGTGGTGTTGAGAGTGGTATGGTTGAGTATATTACAAAACCATATTCTGCAGATTACCTATCAAGTGTAGTTCAAAGAAATGTAAACTTTAAATCGGAGTTCTTATCATGAGCGATAAATTAAAAGATGTAATAAATAAACAAAACGCACAGCAAAATCCAGATGATAGTTTAACTCAGTTAGATGATATAGTTCAACTTGTTGGGTTTATAATCGGTGATGAAGAATATGCTGTGCCTATTCTTTCTATCCAAGAGATCATTAAACCTTTTTCATGGACTCGTGTACCACAAGTTCCAGCTTATGTAAAAGGTGTTTTTAATATGCGTGGTGCAGTTATTCCTCTTATTGATCTACGTTTAAAATTTGGTTTAACTGAACAAAAACATAGTGATGAGACACGTTTTATCGTTATGAAACATGGAGATGAAGTTGCAGGTTTTGTTATAGACAGATTGACTATGGCTTTACGTATTAAAAAAGACAATATCGGACCACCGCCTGATACTATAAATGCAGAAGATTCACTAATTGACGGTGTTGGTAAAGAGGCAGATAGAATTATTACTATTTTAAAACCTGATAAACTTTTACAAAGAGATTTCTAGTTAGAAATATTTATGAATGACAGATTAGAAATTACGGGCACCTCTTCTAAACTTATCTTGACTTTTCAAGGTGGGTTTAGACTTTATAAAATCTCTGAATATGAAAGATTATTAAAAGCTTCGGACTTTACCTCATTTAGTCATATAGAGATCAACTTAAACTCTTTATCATATCTTGATACATCAGCAGCAATATTTATTAACTCATTTATAAACTCTTTAGAGCATAAAAGAATATCTCATGAACTACTTTGCGATTCAAAAGAGTACTTAGATACATTGGCTTTAGCTGATAAGTATTCAGAAAAATCTTTTAAAAAGAAAGAGAAACAAAACTACTTGGAAAAAGTGGGTAAACGCTTTTATAAAGATTTTTTAGGTTTACTCGATTTTTTTACATTTCTAGGAAGATTGTTTTCTATTAAATTGCACCTTATTCGTAATTTTTCATCTATAAGATATAAAGAGATAGCTTTTGAGATAAATGAGAGTGCTGTAAAGGCATTTGGAATTATAGCCCTTACAAGTTTTTTGATTGGTCTTGTAGTAGCTTATCAAGGCGCTTATCAGTTAAAGACATATGGTGCAAACATTTTTATAGTTGACATGCTTGGTATCTCTATCTTGCGTGAATTGGCACCTGTTATAACTGCTATAGTAATAGCAGGTAGAAGTGGAAGTGCATATACCGCTCAAATAGGTGCTATGAAGATAACAGAAGAGTTAGATGCCATGCGAACTATGGGCTTTGATCCCTATCTGTTTTTAGTACTCCCAAGAATACTAGCTTTAATGATAATGATGCCGATACTTATATTTATATCCGATATGATGGCTATTATCGGTGGTATGATCGTTGCGAATGTTGATCTGGACATAACTATTCACATGTTTATGGATAGATTTTTAATAGCTATAGATATAAAGCACTTTTATGTGGGTATCGTTAAGGGGCCATTTTTTGCATTTTTAATAGCAACTATCGGTATATACAGAGGGATGGCCGTAAAAGATGATACTCAAAGTATAGGTTTTAATACAACAAAAAGTGTGGTCGAAGCTATTTTTGCGGTTATCATGTGTGATGCACTTTTTTCTATAATCTTTACACATTTAGGTATATAAGATGGGTATTATAAATGTTAAAGACGTAGTAACAAGATTTGATGAGAGACTTATACATGACAGATTAAATCTAGAGATAAACGAGGGTGAGATATATGGACTGCTTGGTCCTAGTGGATGTGGAAAAACAACTCTGCTTCGTGAAATGGTCATGTTACAAGAGTACTCTTCAGGCTCAATAGAGGTCTTAGGATATAAGTTAAATAATATCTCACATGACAATGCTCAGGTACTAAGAAGACAATGGGGTGTTCTATTCCAAGCTGGGGCACTTTTTTCATCTTTGACATTAGCAGAAAATATAGCTTTAGGTTTAGTAGAATATACCGAACTTAGCAAAAAAATGATACAAGAGATAGTAGCATTTAAAATAAATCTTGTCGGTCTAAAACAATCAGATGCATCCTTGTATCCATCACAAATATCAGGTGGTATGAAGAAAAAAGCGGCACTGGCACGTGCATTGGCACTTGATCCGAAACTTTTGTTTTTAGATGAACCGACTAGTGGATTAGATCCAATATCGGCACGAGATTTTGATGCACTTATATTAAAATTAAGAGAGCTTCTTGGTCTTACTATTGTAATGGTATCACATGATTTAAAATCTATTTATGATACATTGGATAAAATTGCCGTAATAGATAATAAAAAAATTATTTATGAAGGCTCATTAGATAATATACAAGAACAAAAAAGTAAGTTCATACGAACTTTTTTTAAGGCTAACATTTAGATGAATAACAAAGTAAACTACACTCTTATCGGTATTTTGGTAATGCTCGGTTTTGCTATGATGGTTATATTCTCATACTGGTTACTCCAGCCATCAGAAGAACAAAAGATAAAAAAATACTTTGTTTATTTTGACGAATCGGTGATCGGTCTGAATCTAGAAGCTCCCGTAAAATATAAGGGGATAGATGTTGGAAAAGTTACCAACATAAGAATAAACCCAAAAAATTCTGAACAAGTTAGAGTTACGGTCAGTATGTTAAAATCAACACCTATAAAGACATCAACAAGAGCAAAATTAACTTCTCAAGGTATTACCGGGCTTAGTTATATTAATCTTATAATGGGTGAAAACAGTGCCGACTTACTTAAAAGAGAAGAGGGGATAGAGTACCCTGTTATAAAAACGACTCCTAGTTTTTTTGAAAAGATCGAGCAATCATTTGGAAATGTTTCCACAAATCTTTCTAAAACATTAAGCGGTACAACAGAGCTTTTAAATGAAGAGAATCAAAAGCAGGTAGGGATAATCTTAAATCGTTCTGCAAAATTTATGGATAAGCTCGATAGACTTGTAAATGAGAAAACGATTAATAGCTTTCACTCTAGTATAAAAAATTTAGACGAAGTCAGCATTAAATTAAATACTATGATGCCTAGAATTGAATACTTTATAAATAACAGTATTGAGTGGGAAGATAAAATATCTTTTAACTTTCAAAATATCATGAAAAGCTATATGGGTATTAGGGATTCCATGGATCACTTTAAAGCATCTCTTGCTAGGGGAGACTTTAATATCAAAGAGATCACAAGTGAGATAATTCCTACACTAAACGCTACTGTCTCAGGGGTTCAGCAACTCGTTATTAGACTAGATGCTTTAGTAGAACAGTATGAAAAAAGTCCCGGTGACATACTTTATAAAACACAAGAGATCAAAAAAGGACCTGGAGAATAGACATGAGAAGTATATATATATTAGGTATCGTTTTATTGTTTTCAGCTTGCTCAACCAGTGTCCCAGCTGTTGTAAAGTATAAAATATCATCAAGTATTAAGCTAAGTAAGCAAAAAGAGTCTACATGTAAGCAAAAAGTAGTAAAAGTAGCTTCTGCATTTACAAGCTCTGATCTTATGTCAAAGGATATGAGCTATGTTCAAGATGGCTTAAAAGTTTATGAGTATTCAGAATCTGCTTGGTTAAATAATCCAAACAGTTCTGTCTCGCGTGAACTTATCAAGATGTTAAGAGATATAGATATATATAAAAGTGTTCAGGACTCTAAATCAAGAAGTAGGTCTGATTTGATCATAGAGAGCACTTTAGAAGAGTTTATGCAATATTATTCGTATGACTTAAAAGATTCATATGTAGTTATAAAACTTAATATCTCGATCATTGATTCAAAAAGCTTTGATCTAATATCTGCTGAAACATTTTACTCAAAAATACCAACAAAAACTTTGGATGCAAAAGGCGGAGTAGAAGCACTAAAAGCTGCATTGAACGAGGTATTGACTGAGAGTTCAACATGGTTTGTAAAAGGTTGCAAGTGATAAAAGAGAGAGAGTATAAAAAAAGAAGAGATATATTAGCATCTAGAATGTCTAAAAACTCTGTTGCTGTTTTATTCTCAGCTACTAATAAAGTTCGATCAAACGATACAGATTACCCTTTTAGACAAAATAGCAATTTTTACTACTTATCAGGTTTTAAAGAGGATAACTCTACTATCTTGCTTGTTAAAAAAAAGAAAAAGTACAAGACTATCTTATTTGTAAATAAAAAAGATAAAGTTGATGAGTTATGGAACGGAAAAAGACTTGGTGTAGAAGCGGCTAAAAAAAGATTTTTAGTTGATGAAGTACATGTAAGTGATCAATTTGAAGAAAAATTTAAAGAGTATATTAAAGATAAAAACAGCTTGTATTATGATTTTAAAGAAGAATCAAAGCAGATAAAAGTGTTAAAAAAATATTCAAAGACAATTGATAAATACAAAAACATTGCCAAAATTATTGTAGATATGCGTTTAGTTAAATCAGCTGCTGAGATTAAACTTATCAAAAAAGCTATAAAGATTACTACTGAGGCTCACAAAAGGGCTATGGAGTTTAAAAAACAAGGCAAATACGAGTATGAACTTCAAGCTGAAATAGAACATAGTTTTAAAAGCAAAGGTGCCTATAGTGATGCTTATACATCCATAGTTGCAGGTGGAAACAATGCAAATACACTTCACTATGTAGACAACAATAATATATTTAAAAATGATGACCTGATACTTATAGATGCTGGTTGTGAGTATGATTATTATGCCAGTGATGTTACAAGAACCATACCCGTGTCTAAGAAGTTTACAAAAGCACAAAAAAAAGTATATAACTCAGTCTTAGATACACAACTAAAAGTGATTAAAAAGATAAGACCAGGTGTGAAGAGAACAAAGCTTCAAAAAATAGCCGTAAAAAATATAACAAGATCATTAGTTAAGTTGGGTGTTTTAAAGGGAAGTGTTAAAAAGCTTATAAAAAAAGAGAAGTATAAACCTTACTATCCACATGGGATCGGTCATTGGATGGGGCTTGATGTACATGACCCGTGTCAATATAAATATAAAAATAAAGAGATAAAATTAGACAAAGGTATGGTTTTGACCATTGAACCTGGGATATATTTAGATGCTTATGATAAAAAAGTACCTAAAAAATATAGAGGAATTGGCATACGCATAGAGGATGATATATTAGTAACAAGATGTTCATATAAAAACCTCTCATCAAAAATACCTAAAAGCGTAAAAGATATAGAAAAGTTAAGTAAATAAGGAAACAAAAGTGAAATATCCGGAATTTTTTGATCAGGTACCAACTATAACATTAAAAGATGATCTATCAGAGTTTTTAGGCAGTATAGATGATGGCATAGTAGAGTTTTCATACCTAGATATTGTAAAAACTGCAGGACACTCTTGCCCAACTGTTGCAGGTGCATATATTATGTGTATGGTTGGACTAAAAGAGTTATACAAAGATGAGCTGCCTGTTCGCGGTGAGATCATGATAGAGTTTGCTTCTGATGAGAAAGATGGTGTTGCAGGTGTGATTGCAAATGTAATGAGCCAAATAACAGGTGCTACCAATACTTTAGGATTTAAAGGCATTGGCGGTGAGTATATAAGACACTCTTTAGTTAGTTTCAACGCTGAGATAAACTCAAGTGTTAAGTTCACTAGAAATGATACAAATGAAAGTGTTGAGTTAGTTTATAATGCGGATGCTATCCCTGCAAAACCAGCTCAAGCTGAACTTATGCAAAAACTTTTAAGAAACTTTGCGACTGATGATGAAGCAAGGGAGTTTAAAAAACTTTGGCAGGGCAGAGTAAAAGATATATTTTCTAATATTGATAAGGTTATAACTAAGGTATCTTAATCTTCATAATAGTAAGACCAACCTGTTAGACCCTCTGTTTTAGCTTCGTAAAAATTATCCGAGTCACCTAAAAAATCTATTACATGCATAACAGTATACGGGATCGAACTTTGGTCTTCAGGTTTTACCAAAAGTAGAGGCATAGGTGTATCTTGTGCTGAACTTTTTCCAAAACCCACAGGCATTAGTTGACTCATTACCTCTGATGGATTTGTAATGTTGTTCTCATCACAAAATTTATCTAAAATAGCATCTTTTATATCTTGAGAAAACTCATCTTTTGTATTTAAAAAAAATGTAAATTGAATCGGTGTATCTTTAAAATGGCTAGGAGCAGGAGTAGCAAGGATCACATATTCTACGTTCTTTAAATGTGCCTCGATCTCTATTGGGTCTAAATATGTGTCTGTATTTATAGCATGTGCAACGGGCATTATATCATCCTTATATTTTATAAAATCATTAATCTATTTAGTTCGTATTTTATCTTATAATGATTAATTCTTTTTTTAATTTTTTAAGTTCTTGTTGAATTATATAATTATTCAGAATTCATCTTCTTTATAAAACTATTTATCGTTTTATTTATCTCTATGATCTCTTTTTCATTGCCGGCTTCATAGTTCATAGGTTCCAGCTTTGATATATCTCCGCCTTCTATTGCACGTTTATAATAGTCTATAAAGTTATCTACATGTGATTCTATAACTCTTAATTGAAATATAATATATATCAATGCAAAAAGAAAAATAGATAAAAATATATATTGGGCTATTTTAATATTATTTATCTTATCTTCGGAGTGCTCTGTATATAATGTGACCAGCCTATCAATATTTTCAAGTAAAATAGGATTTTTTTTATATATGCGTAAAATAATTTTTTTAATATTATTTTCTATTTTAGTATCTTTATTGTTCATACATAATACTTTAAAATTGTGTATCTCTTTATAATAATCCTCCCACAATCTTTTTACTTCTTTAAGTTGACTTGAGATTTTAATATTTGCAACACCTGAAATGCTGCGCTGTTTATCTCCAAATTCTAAAAGATATAATGCATCTACAAACTCCTCTATTGCCGTGTTTAGTTCATAAAAATCTTTATGCCCTGCATAGTGGATGTAAAAAATATTTTTAGCGATTTTCTGACTTAACATCCTTTGTTTTCCGACAATATTAACAAGAAGTGCATCTTTTGAAGTTTGGCTATTAAGAAAGATAGTAATAAATATAATAGCAGTTACTAAAAGTACTATTAGCGTGCCGAAAAGTTTAATCTTTGTACTGATCTTTATTGTACTTGTCATGTATATATTCCCTTAACCAATTCCAACATAAAAGCATTATATTATTTAATGGTATAGCTATTGCTTAAATAAAATATGAAGTTTATAGAAGCACTCAAATTAAGAAGTAAATTATTGTTCTTATTCATACTGGTGACAATAGGTCTTATCACTATTGCAGTTATCGGTACTATAAATATTAACAAAATGAAAAAAAATATTGACTCTTTGTATTTTGGCTCATTAGTCCCAATAACCGAGTTAAATGAGATAATTCAGGTTTATGACGGGGAACTCACTTCAACAGTTTTTAGAGCAAAAGCCAAGGAATTAAGTTCTGAAGATGCGTATATTAAAATACAAAACTCACTTAAAAATATAGACAGATTTTGGAAAAATTATGAGGGACATTTCAAAAGAGATGGAGAGCTTGATTATGTATCATATGTAGCTGATGAGATTAAAAAAACAAATGATTATTTTAATCTTATGCTTGAACATGTAGAGAATGAACAAAATTTTGAACAAATATCTTTATCATCCTTGGAGAAAAAAACATTATCAATTCATGATACGGTTAAAAAACTGATAACTTATGAGACAGAAGTAGCACAATATGAAAGAAAGAAGTTCTTATATACATACGACTCTATGATAAGAGAGGTCGGTATAGTACTTCTTATCGTAATATTTGGCGTACTGATTATCTCTTATTACGTGTTTAAAAGTATCCAAAATGATCAAACAGAGTTAGAGAGCGCACATAAGAAAATTAAAAAAGTAAATAAAAAACTTGAAGAAGCTTCTTATACGGATTCACTTACAAATCTGCATAATAGACGATATTTTAATCTAGTGTTCGATAAAGAGGTCAAACGCGCGAAACGTTCTAAAAGTTATCTGACATTTATGATGCTTGATATCGATTTCTTTAAACAATATAACGATAATTACGGGCATATTGAGGGTGACAACACTCTAAAAAAAGTCTCAGAAGCACTTAATTCAGTATTGAACAGACCAAGTGATTATGTATTTAGGTTAGGTGGTGAAGAGTTTGGCGTTTTAATGAGTGATACAGATCAGCAAAACAGTGCAAATATAGCTCAAAAAATATGTGATAGTATTATTGGACTTAGGATAGAGCATAAGGGAAGCAAGATCAACGATTATGTGACTATTTCCGTAGGTGTGATATGTTGCAAAATCAGTCCTACTTTAAATGAAGAACATATTATTACACACGCAGATGATATGCTATACAAAGCTAAAAAAAGCGGAAGAGATAGATATGTCATGTATGAACAAGAGTGCTCTTAAAGAGCATCCTCTCCATTAATAATAACTTTGGATATATTATAGCGATGAAGTATGATGTGTATAGGTAACTCTTCGCTAGGTTCAGAGTCAAGATCAAGTACTATCATATCAGCATTTTTACCCTCTTTTATCTCACCAGTATTTAATCCAAGTGCTTCTGCTGCATGTTTTGTAACACCAAGTAAAAGCTCTCTAGCAAAGTCTAAAAGCGGTGCGTCTGCATGCATAAACAGAGATATCTTCATCTCTTCAAACAGATCTAACTTGTAGTTTGAACTAAGTCCGTCAGTAGCTACTACCCAGCGAATATTTTTATCGTTTAACTCTTTTATATTAAGTGTTTGATTACCAAGCAGTCTATTTGAAATAGGGCAGTGAATGATCGTCTGTTTATTTTTACTAATGCTGTTTAACTCTTGCTCAGTAGTTGTGGTCGCGTGTGTAAAAAGTGTGTCAACACCATCAAAATAGCTTAAAAACTCGTCACTCCCGCAAACAGCTGAACTTTGTTTTAATAGTTTTTCAAAGAACTCTTTAAAATCACCCTCACTATTATCAAGCCAGTCACGCTCAGCTTGAGACTCCATAAAGTGAGCTGTTAGTTTTAGACCCTCACTCTTAACAAGCTCTATAGCTTTTTTTACAAGAACAGGGTGAACTGAATATGGTGAGTGTACAGCTACAGCTGGGTAGAAGCCTTCACGTTCAACAGCTTTTGAAGCATTTAAACGAGATACAAAATCCCCATATAAAGCATCAGCTGCAGCAGCTTGAGAACCTATAAGCTCATTGAAAAATACAACATTTTGTTTAGCTTCGGCACAAACTTCTAAGTCCATAGCATGTGAAGAGATCGCACCAAAAGTTGTGATACCAGACTTTAACATATTATCAACAGAATCTTTCATACACTCTTTTGAACAACCGTTAATCAGATCTTCGCGGTTTTCAATAACACTGTAAAGCCAAGATATAAAATCTCCGTAAGAGAGTTCTGTCTTATTACCGCTAAACTCTACATGTACATGTGAGTTTATAAGTCCCGGCATCAAAAGTGAATTTTCTCTAAGTGTAGTCACTTTTGCATCAGGAAATTCCTCTAAAAGTTCATCATATGGCGCTATTTTTTTTATAGTATTGTCGTAAGCTATTGATAGGTTTGTAGATACTCTGTCTTGTAAAAGTATATAATGTGGTGTTATTATTTTCATCTTATTTCTTTGGATTGATTTAGTAGTTGAATTATACATCATTTAGTAAAAATCAATCAACTTTAATATTGTATAAGATAAAATATCTCTTTAAAGTCTAAATATAAGGTAAAAAATGAAAATAGTAGTTATTCAAGGTCCAAACCTGAACATGTTAGGTGTTAGAGAACAACAAATATACGGACCGATGAAATTAGAACAAATTCATTCTCAAATGAAAGAGTTTGCAACTCAAAACAATATCGAAATAGAGTTTTTTCAATCAAATTTAGAGGGTGAGATCGTAGACAAGATCCAAGAGTGTTACGGGGAAGCTCAAGGTATTATTATTAATCCTGCTGCATATACACACACTTCAATCGCTATTCGTGATGCTATAAGTGCGGTAGCGATCCCGACAATAGAAGTTCATATCTCTAACATTCACCGTCGTGAAGAGTTTAGAAAAGAAAACATGGTAGCACCTGTGTGTGCATCATCTATTGTAGGTTTTGGTCCATTTGGTTATCACCTAGCTATGGTTGGAATGACACAGATCATGCAAGAGGTAGCAGCAGCTCAAGCAGCTCAGCAACAAGCTCAAGCTAAGTAAAAGATGTATCTAAAGCGTAGACTAAACGATAAACTTATGGTTTATAGGAGCTTGCGTTTTGGATATAAGACTACTCAAAAAACTTTTTTTAGACATCAAGTTGTGGTAGGAGTAGGGGGAAATATAGGGGATGCTAAACGAAGGTTTGAACATCTCTTTTATTTTTTAAAAAAAAGTAATAAAGTTGAAGTTTTACAAACGTCATCTATCTTAAAAAATCCGTCTTTTGGATTTACAGATCAAGATGATTTTTTTAATGCTTTACTTGTTCTAAAAACAGATATGTTGCCAATGCAGATGTTAGAATATCTTCAAAGGGTTGAGAAGAGATTTGGACGAAAAAGAAGTTTTGCAAATGCACCTAGGAGCTTAGATTTGGATATAATTTTCTTTGATAATGTTCATATGAATAGTGATAGACTCACACTTCCGCATCCGGGATGGAGCAACAGGGAAAGTGTATTGATACCTTTAATGGATTTGTATAGATGAAAATATTAACTTTTAGTGGAAAAACCCCTTCAGAAGCATTGAAAAAAGCTAAATTTGAAGTCGGTGATGAGGGGATGCTTATTGAGACCCGAGAAATCCAAAAAAAAGCACTAGGTAAAGAACCACTTTATGAAATAGTGATCGGGATCGAAGAGAGTGCAATTCCATCAGGATATCAAAAACCGAAAAAACCTCTTCAAAACCAAACACCTATAAGAAAAGAGAGTGAAGACGTACTTTTTAATATTTCAAGATCAGCTGAGCAGATATCACAGATCTCCGATGTAACAAAACCACAGTTTGACTATGGTGAAAAAAGAATGCAAGCTTCACAAAACCTTTCTGCTTCTGAACCAAAAGAACTCAAAGAGATAAAAAATCAGATAAATAAATTAGGCGATAAAGTTAAGTTGATACAAGAGATGTTCTGGGACGAGAAATCACCGGATTTGCAGATACAGATCCCTCCTGAGTTTGCTGAGATATACAGGCTCTCATCTCAAAGTGGTATGGACAGAGAACATCTTGATGCTATTATGAGAATGACTCTGGAGCATATGCCTTTTCAAATGCGTGAGAACTCAGTAACTGTAAAGAGATACTTTCAAACTGTTCTTAGAAAAATGATACCTATTAGACTTGAGAGTACACCAAGTATAGGTAATAAAAGAGTTTTGATGTTGGTCGGTCCGACCGGTGTAGGTAAAACTACATCTATAGCTAAACTTGCAGCAAGGTATTCGTTCTTGATGCAAAAAAAATATAAAGTAGGCTTAGTTGTGCTTGATACTTATCGTATCGGTGCGGTAGAACAGTTGATGCAGTACGCTAGGATGATGAAATTGGGGATTGAAACAGTTGTAGACCCTCCTGAATTCTCAGCTGCACTAGAGTCCTTAAAATATTGTGATTATATTTTAATTGACACTATGGGTTCAAGTCCGTATGATAAAAACAAGATTGAAAAAATTTATGAATGTTTAGCCGCTAACGAGACGGAGTATAGTGTAGATGTTGTTTTAACTATGCCTAGTTCTATAAAGTATGAAGATATGCTTTTAACATATGAGAACTTTTCATCTTTGGGAGTTGATACTTTGATGTTTACAAAATTGGATGAGACAAAAGGGTATGGAAATATTTTTTCACTCGCGTATGAGACAAAGAAACCTATTAGTTATTTTTCAGTAGGTCAAGAGGTTCCAGAAGATTTAGTATGTGCTACTAGCGAGTTTTTAGTAGAGTGTATGCTTAATGGGTTTAATAGGAGTAAGGCATGATGGGTCATCAGGCAGAGAAACTTGAAAAATTAGTAGCAGAGTCATCAACTAAAAAACGTTCACGCAATACGCGCTTTATTGCTATAACTAGTGGTAAAGGCGGTGTAGGTAAAAGTACACTTAGTTCTAATATTGCTTACATGTTGAGTAAAGCTGGGCTAAACGTAGGTATATTTGATGCTGATATCGGTCTTGCAAATCTTGATGTGATGTTTAACGTAAAGATCAAAAAAAATATCCTACATGTACTAAAAGGCGAAGCAAGTGTGCAGGATATCTTGATACCTGTTACAAGAAACCTTATTTTAATACCGGGCGAGAGTGGAGATGAGATACTTAAATATGCGGATAAAGCATTATTTGAGAAGTTTATGCAAGAAGCTGAGATACTTGACAGGCTTGACGTTATGATAATAGACACAGGTGCAGGGATCGGAGATCATATACAGATGTTCTTAAATGCTGCGGATGATGTTATAGTAGTAACAGTACCTGACCCCGCTGCGATTACAGATGCTTATGCGACTGTAAAGACCATATCGAATTTAAGAAAAGATATAGGGATGATATTAAATCAGGTAAAAAATGAGAAAGAGGCTGTTGCTATTTATGAGAAGATAAAGCAAGTAGCTCACTCAAATATTACGCCTGATCTAAACTTAGAATTTTACGGAAAGCTGGATGAAGATGTAAAAGTATCCAGTTCAATTAAAAAACGGGAGCTTTTCTGTGTAAGTGCTGAAAACTCTTCTGTATACAAAGACTTGGAGAAAATTGTTAATAAAATTATCACTAAATTGGAACGAAATGTGCTAGTTTCTGCTGACAATAGTGGCTTAAGTGGCTTATTTAAACGCTTAATGCACCATTTTTAGAAATAATTTTTGGGGTATACATGTTAGGTGAAAATTTCGTATATTTTTTTACAGTTCAAGGTTTCTTTGTAGGTATTATATTTGGTATTTTAAAATCATTTGATGCCGAGGGACTGTTGTTGTATACTTTTTTTATAACTACCTTCTTTTACCTGTTCTCACATGTTATAATTGCATTTTATTTTAGAACTATAGCCTTAAAGACTTATCTGTTTCCAAAAGATATACATGAAAAGCATCTTGATATCTTTGTTGAAGAGATAGATAGACGTGAAAAACTTATTGACTCAGCTATGAAAATAACTGATGCAGCAATAAAAGTGAATAAAGAGATAGGTAACCAAAATGCATAGTGCATACCATAATGATATCAAACATAAGGAAGATGAGTTAGCTATACAATACCTTCCTGCCGTTAAAGCGATGTCATTTAGGTTAAAAGAGAGACTTCCAAGTTCAATAGACTATATGGATCTCTCAGCGATCGGTACTGAAGAGTTGATCAAACTTGCCCGCAGATACGATGAAAAACTCAATGACTCTTTTTGGGGTTATGCTAAAAAACGTGTTTACGGTGCTATGCTCGACTATTTAAGAAGTCTGGATATATTAAGCCGTGCCAGTAGAAAGTTGATCAAGCAAATAGACTATGTTGTTGAAGAATACAGGGTTGAACATGACGAAGAACCTTCTGATGAATATCTGGCAGAAGTCTTAGATGAGAGTATAGAAAAAATACATGAAGCACGTGTAGCATCAAGTATTTATACAGTAATGCCACTACATGACCAACTGCAAGTCGGTGATGAAGGTGCGGCTCTTGCAAAAGTCGAGAGAGACGAATTGGTAGGTGTAATAAAAAATGTCCTTAGCTCATATTCTGATCGTGAACAGATGATTATTCAGCTATACTACTTCGAAGAATTGACATTAAAAGAGATAAGTGAAGTGTTAGAGATCACAGAGTCTAGAATCTCACAAATTCATAAATCTGTATTACAAAAAATAAAACAAACTGTAGGGAGTGAATAATGGCTGATATATTAAGTCAAGACGAAATTGATTCACTTTTAGATGTTTTAGAAGATGAAGGCGGTGATCTTCCTGATGCCTCAGATGATATAACACAACCCCAAAAGCAAGCTACTCTTTACGACTTCAAAAGACCAAATAGAGTTTCAAAAGAGCAACTTCGTGCCTTTCGTGGTATACATGATAAGATGGCTCGTTCATTAGCATCTCAGATCTCATCTATTATGCGCTCAATTGTAGAGATACAACTTCATTCGGTTGATCAGATGACATATGGTGAGTTTTTAATGTCTCTACCAAACCCTACGAGTTTTAATGTTTTTTCTGTAAAACCATTAGAAGGTAGTGGAGTTATTGAGATAAACCCGACTATTGCCTTTCCTATGTTGGATAGACTTTTAGGTGGTAAGGGTGAGCCTTTTGATGCATCTCGTGAATTTTCAGATATTGAACTTTCACTTTTTGAGTCTATTTTACGTGTTATGATGAGTACGTTGAAAGAGGCTTGGGGACCGGTTATGGAGATATATCCAAACATAGAGTCTAAAGAGTCAAGTCCAAATGTTGTTCAGATCGTTGCACAAAATGAGATCGTTGTAATGGTCGTTATGGAGATCATTATTGGGCATTCTTCAGGGATGATGAATATATGTTATCCTGTTATCTCACTTGAACCTGTTCTTCCAAGACTTGCTTCTCGTGACTTGATGCTAAATGAAACAAGCTCTAAAAAAAGTAGAAATACAGAGCTTCAAGTACTACTTGGTGGTGCTAAAGTAACTGTAGAAGCAAACCTGGGTAATGCAGAATTAACCATGCGTGATATATTAGAGTTAAAAACAGGCGACGTCATAAGGTTATCTGAGGCAGCAAATGATATTGTTACCGTATGTATTGACGGTAAGGATAGATTCCGCGGTGAGATCGGTTTAAGAAGATTTAGAAAATCTATTCAGATAACAGAAGTTATAGATACAGAGAAAGATGCAGTTAAACGTGCACTAGAAAACTTTGAGAAAAAACGTCATGAGAAAATATCAGGTGTAACAGAGATTATAAATGATGAAGCAGTAGGTGAATAAGATGAGTGATTTTATTAAGTTAGTAGAAGATGAGATAGTAAAAAATGTAGAGACTATGGTTGGTGTTGTTCCAATATTATCTTTAAAAGAGGAACAAGAGTTAAATATGATGGCTAACATCATACCACCTATTGTTCTTATAAAGTTAAGCGTTAGCGGTGCTACAAATGCTAAGGCTATGGTGGCTATAACTCCAAATATGGCAGCAGCTTTATCTGATTTGATGATGGGTGAAGAGTTAGAAAATCGTGATGAGATCAGTGAAGATGATCTAGACGGTGCAAAAGAGACTTTCAATACTATCTTTGGAACCATAAACACGGTACTTGCTTCTCAAAGTGAGATGCCTGTTCTATCTTTTAAAATTGATGAGGTCGAGTATGTAAGTGATGATTCTGAAGTCAGTCTTGAAGATTATGCAAATATGCACAAGTATGATTTTGAGATAGAATCTATAAATGCACTTTTAATGTTTATAATCGATGAAGATTTAGAGAAAACACTTTTTGGTGCACCTGAGTCTCTTCTAGAACCTGAAATGCCAGCAAGTAGTTCTTTACAAGATATTGGTATAGATGAAGCAAATCTAAGTCCTAGCGAGATAAATAATATCTCTCTTATAATGGATGTTAAACTTCCTGTACGTGTTCGTATCGGTAAGAAAAAAATGTTATTAAAAGATGTTCTAAATATGGATATTGGTTCGGTTGTTGAATTGAATCAGTTAGCAAATGATCCCTTAGATATTTTAGTTGATAATCATATAATCGCACAGGGTGAAGTTGTTATTGTAGATGGTAACTTTGGTATACAAGTAACTACTATTGGAACGAAAAAAGAAAGGTTAAACCAGTTAAAATCATAATATGAAAAGAAATGAAGATATAAGTAAAAAATATGTTAAAGATATAAAATCAGCAGATACATGGAGTGTTTTTAGAATAATTGCAGACTTTGTAAAGGGCTTTGATGAGTTGGGTGAAATAGGTCCAACTGTTACAGTTTTTGGAAGTGCTAGAACTCAGGAGACTGATTATTACTATCATCAAGCTAGAGAGTTAACAAAAATGTTAGCTGAGCGTGGTTTTAATATTATGAGTGGTGGCGGACCGGGTATTATGGAAGCTGCAAACCGCGGTGCACATGAGAGAGGTGATGTTGAATCAATAGGTTTAAACATCGATTTACCGTTTGAGCAGATAGCAAACCCTTATACTACTATAGACTTGAACTTTGATTATTTTTTCTCAAGAAAAGTGATGTTAGTTAAGTATTCAATGGCATACGTTATTTTCCCTGGTGGATACGGAACTTTAGATGAACTATTTGAAGCGCTTACCCTTATTCAAACTAGAAAAGTTACAGGTGTGAAGGTTTTTGTTGTGGGTGAAGAGTTTTTCCGTCCACTAATTCAGTTTATTGAAGACAAACTTTTAAAAACAGGAATGATAGATCAAGCAGATGTAGATCTTATCTGTCTAACTGATGATTTAGAATATGTTGCAAATGAGATTGAGAAATCACTAAATAATCAAATCGATATATTAGAAGATGAAGGTCTCGAAGATACCAGCTATTTTAAATCTCTAAAAAAGTTTTTTGAATAAATATTATGAAAAAAGTACTTGTTGGTATGAGCGGAGGTGTTGACTCTACCGTCAGTGCCTTACTACTAAAAAAAGACGGTTATGAAGTAGAGGGTTTATATATGAAGCTCCACTCTAAACCGGGCTACCATGAAATACATCTCGCACGTGCTCAAAAAGCGGCTGACTTTGTTGGCATTAAACTACATGTATTAGATCTACAAGATATATTTAATGAAAAGGTTTTCCAGCCTTTTATTGATACTTACGAAAAAGGCCAAACTCCAAATCCATGTGCACTATGTAATAGAAGTCTTAAATTTGGAGAGATGATAAAATTTGCCGATAAGATCGGGGCAGATTATCTAGCGACAGGCCACTATATAAAAACAGACGGAAAGTATTTTTACGAAGCTGAAGATGATACAAAAGATCAAAGCTACTTTCTATTTTATGTAGATAAAAAGATACTTCCAAGACTTGTCTTCCCACTAGGTGAGAGAAAAAAATCTGATATAAAAGAATTCGCTGCATCTATTAAAGGACTTGAATCATTTGCTTCTCAAAGTGAATCAACTGAAATATGTTTTGTTGAGACTACATATACCGACCTATTAAAAGATTATGTTGAAGTTGATAAGATAGGTGAAGTATTAGATAGAGATGGGAATGTAGTCGGTGAACACAAAGGCTATATGCATTACACTATAGGAAAAAGAAAAGGTTTTACAGTTCGTGGTGCACACGAGCCACATTTTGTTTTAAGCATAGATCCAAAAAACAATCAAATTACAGTTGGTAAAAGAGAAGATCTTGCTTGTTCTTATGTAGAGTTAGAAAATTTAAACATGTTTAATGATGAAAAAGAGTTTGATACACATGTTAAATTAAGGTACAGAACAAAAGCAGTCCCTTGTCATGTTGTGATAAATGAAGATTCTGCAAAGGTAACTTTAAAAGAAGAGGTATTTGGCGTTGCAACAGGCCAGGCTGCTGTATTTTATGATAAAAATAGGTTAATAGGCGGCGGATGGATCAAAAAAGTGTAACACAATAAATAACTAAAAAAATTAAAAATTTTCATCATGTTTAAGATTAACTTATGTTCGTTTTCATTATAATATAATTTATTTTAATAATCTAATTGTTTAATTAGAATTTAAGGGAGAGTTATGTTAAAAATGAATAAGGGTGTGTTTAGTTTTTTGTTTATGTTGTATGCAGCAACATTTTCTTATGCGGCAGGTATGCATGAGGCTGTAGCATGTCTTGGTTGTCATAGTCCACACTATGCAGTCGATGACAAGATATTTGCTGTTAAAAATACAATAATGAAAAATCCTAGAACTAAAGAGCAGTTAGAGGGATTAGTAGCAGCAAATTGTTTAGGTTGTCATGAATTAGAAGAGTTTGGTGGTGCTGGTATCAGACCAATTCACCTACATACAACTCACCCTATAGGTATTGTTCCAAACAAAAAAATAGCCGATGTACCGGATAATCTACTAAAAAACGGTAAATTAGATTGTATTAGTTGTCACGATCCACACACATCAAATCCTAATTTTATGTATTTAAGAGTAAATACTGGTAAAGAGGGTGAAAATATGCAAAATTTTTGTGCTATGTGTCACTCATCTAAAGCTGACTTAAAAATGTTAGGCATAAAAAGTGCTGATGAAATGAAAGTATTTAGTAGTATGAATCAGGCAAAAGGTGCAGGAGAATACTTAAGAAATAAAGTGGAAGCTCATAATGAAACGCCTAAGTATATTAAACCACTTGGTAAAATACCTAAAAATGATATTACGCCTAATTATCAAAATCCACCGTCTTGGGTTTATTCACCGGAGATTGATTTAAAATCAGAATTGAATAAAGTAAAAGCAGGCTTAAAAACTAAAAAATAACAATTAAGTAAGTAGGGTTATCCTACTTATTTATTATCTACAATATCTATCTATATATATAAAATAAACTAACATATAAGCAGCGTTAAAACTCTTACAACTACCATGGAAAAAAATCTTTCATCATTTAGTAAAATCCTAAGCGTTATTTAAGCAAATTCCTTCTATAATTCCCATCCACAAACGGAAGCAACCTAAAGTTTAGGTTTTAAAGAGCGAAGTTTGAGATCATTGAAAAC